>ENA-OQVM01000381-OQVM01000381.1-marine-metagenome-genome-assembly--contig:-NODE-381-length-71290-cov-4.565515_pt1 | contig 71290 bp, 67 predicted proteins | sample MGYA00237776_ERZ505498 | MGnify/ENA primary metagenome ERZ505498 (study PRJEB26159, sample SAMN06265151) | marine metagenome | isolation source: Helgoland LTER site | place: Germany:Helgoland, sampling... | reverse complement strand
AAACATAGCCATCAAGTTGGTCGGGTAAGGCAGATACATCCAAGGCATCACTTAATGCATCAAAGGCTAAATAGTTTACCCCAGTATTGTTGAGCGATTCGTCGCTTCTTGAGGCTACGTAAACGTTATGTGCAGGTGCTAGTATATCCACCAACGCACGACCTATTCCGCTTGAACCACCAATGATTAAAATATTCTTTTTCATAGCTACTTAATCCCGATACTCGCCGAACAACTCGATCAGCTTGTTATATCTATAGTTAAAAATTTGATTTAATTGTCTTTTGACAAAGATGGGGTGGGCGATCCGCCCCAGTATTCCTAAGGGTAATTTATAATCAACAATGTCAATCATTTCAACACCGCCAGGAATGGCCTTGATGAAATGCTTGTGGTGCCATAGACTATATGGACCAAAGCGTTGTTCATCGACAAAGTATTCATTGTCTTTCACATGTGTGATTTCTGTTACCCAACCCAAGGGAATTCCTAGGACTGGTGTAACGGTATATTTAATGATTTGCCCAGCATACATTTTTTCTCCTGCACCGGCTAAAATTTTAAAACCCATATAGTCAGGGGTAATATTTTTTAGGTTTCCAGGATCAGATAAAAAGTCCCATGCCTTTTCAACCGTAATGGGTAATTTTTGAACCGTTTTTAATCGGTATACCATGCTCGAGTAATTTTTATAAAGATAAAAATGTTTAATGATTTAATCTAATGGTTAAACAAAAAATTATCAAATTATTTTAATGAAGCCGAATTCAGGCTTCTGCTTGTTGGTAAGGAAACATTTTTTACATTTGGGTAATTCTAAAACACAAACAATGAAAAAATTAATCTACTTGCTAACCCTCAGCTTTTCAACAGCTGTCTTAGCACAAGTTCAAACACCACAACCAAGCCCCGCTGCCAAATTGGAACAAACGGTTGGTCTTACCGAGGTAACTGTTGAGTATTCTCGTCCTGCAAAGCGGGGTAGAGACATCATGGGTGCTTTGGTTCCTTATGGGGAAGTATGGCGCACAGGAGCAAACAAGAACACAGTGATTAGCTTCAGTGATGCGGTCACTTTTGGAGATCAGACATTGGCCGCCGGAAGCTATGCCATTTTTACTCGTCCAGGTGAGAACCAATGGGAAGTGTTTTTCTACACGGCGACTGATAACTGGGGAACTCCAGCAGAGTGGGATGCTAGTAAAGTTGCAGCCACTGTTGAAACTGATGCTCTGACCGCAAAGTCGATGGAATCATTTTCCATTTGGATTTCTGATTTAAACAATAATGGAGCAACTTTAAACATTGGTTGGGATACAAAACGCGTTGCTTTGCCTTTTGGCGTACCTACAGTTGCTAAAGCTACAGCTTCAATTAAAGAGGCATTAAAGAATACCCCTGGGCACCGTGATTATTACAGCGCTGCAGTTTACTACCTACAAGAAGGCCAAGACCTAAATAAAGCAAAAGCATGGATTGCTAAAGCCATAGAAGGCAAGGATGATGCGTATTGGTATTTCCGTCAACAATCACTGATTTTAGCTGGATTAAATGATACCGCAGGCGCAATTGCTTCTGCAAAGCAGTCACTTGCTTTAGCTGAAAAAGCAGGTAACCCAGACTATGTACGCATGAACAAGGCGTCCATTGCTGAGTGGAGTAAATAATTTTTTTACTTTTTTAATTTACGAACCCTGCCTTTTGGTGGGGTTTTTTATTTCTTTCCATAAAATTGCTGTAAACCAAAGGCCAGGAAAAAGGTAAGCACCGCACCAATAGCGTTAAGCCAAAGAAAACCAACCCAGTCTTGGGTGAAGATGTAAATGATTAGAATTTCGGAAATAATCGCTGCCCAAAACACCGCTTTTCCTTTAATCTGATGCGCAAAGAAGCCCACGAGAAATACTCCTAAAATGGTTCCGTAAAAGATGGAGCCGATGATGTTGACCAATTGAATCAGGTTTTCCACCAAGCTCCCAAAACTGGCAAATAGAATAGCGATTCCTCCCCAAAGAAAGGTAAAGAATTTGGAAGCATTAACATAATGTGTTTCCGATTTTCCACCTCGGTTACGCTGATACAGATCGACCGTAGTGGTAGCGGCGAGTGCATTGAGCTCGGAGGCAGTTGAACTCATGGCAGCAGAGAGAATTACGGCCAATAGAAGTCCAATCAATCCTTCGGGTAAATAACCCAAAATAAACGATATAAAGACATAGTCTTTGTCATTGGTTCCTTGGTTTGCATCGGCAGCCAGAATGAGTTCTTTGGCTTGTTCCCGTTGCTTTCTTTCTTCTTTATCGAGTGAGCTAATGGTGGTTAATGCTTTTTGGTCCAGTAGTGGTTGCCCTAATAACTCGTGTCTTTTGTCCTGGGTCTGTTGATGTTCTTTCTCCAGAGCGGCATAGGCTTCTGCCTGACTAGAGTTGCGAACGCTTTCAACTGCTGTTGGATTGAAATGAAGGGGGGTGGTTTCAAACTGATAAAAGACAAAAACCATAACCCCAACCAAGAGAATGAAGAATTGCATGGGGACTTTGAGAAACCCATTCATGATGAGTCCCATTTGGCTTTCTTTGACAGATTTTCCAGAAAGATAGCGTTGTACCTGACTTTGATCGGTACCAAAATAAGAAAGGGCTAAAAAGAGCCCACCGGTAATTCCACTCCAAAAGGTATAACGACTATTGGGGTCAAAACTAAAATCAATAATATCTAATTTGCCTGTTTGTCCAGCTATCTCCAATGCTTTGGTAAAACCAATTTGCTCGGGAAAACTAGTAATGATGTAACCAAAGGCAATGATCATTCCTGAAAAAATAATAAACATTTGCTGCTTCTGGGTGACATTTACGGCCGCAGTTCCTCCAATTACCGTATAGAAGATAACAATACAGCCAATGAGTAAAATCAGGGGTTTTAATGGCCAGCCAAGCGCAACACTCAAGATAATGGCCGGAGCATAGATTGTGATTCCAGCTGCGAGTCCACGTTGCACCAAAAATAAAAGGGCTGTTAGTGTTCGTGTACGTTGATCAAAACGTTGTTCCAAGTACTCGTAGGCAGTAAAGACCTTAAGCTTATGATAAATGGGAATGAAAAAGAGGCAAATAATGATCACGGCAAAGGGAAGACCGAAGTAAAATTGCACAAAGCCCATTCCATCGTGAAAAGCCTGACCTGGTGTTGATAAAAAGGTAATGGCACTAGCCTGTGTTGCCATGACCGATAAGCCAATGGTCCACCAACGGGCACTGTTGCCTCCTTTTAGGTATTCATTTATGGAAGTATTTTTCCTATTTTTCCATGCTCCATAGCCTACAATAAAGCCCAGGGTTCCAATGAGTACAATCCAATCTATGCTATTCATACGGTAAAGGATTTCATAAAAACAAAGAAGCCTAGCCAGTAGACAACATTTATTAAGGCCAAGAAAAGGTAGACGCGATTCGTTTTACTCATCATATCACAAGGCCAATAAGTTGACTAAAAGACGATAGGCACCTGGAACACCTTCGGGCAATTCTCTAAAAAAGCTTAAGCCAGTGTAGACAATAGATCCATTGCCATGTTTGGCAACTAAAAGGCTACCAACCGTTTCTTCCTCTCCGCTATCATTCATGCCCAATAAAGGAGTGAATCTAGGGTCCCAGTTATCGGCAAAATACAAACCGCGTTCTTGTATCCATCCGTCAAAATCAGCAGCAGTTATTTTGTGTGGAGAATTCATGGCGGGATGCGAGGGTTCTAGAATGCGAACTCGGCTGTTTTCATCGGTCACTCTTTTTCTAGAAAGCTCAATGGGATAGGGAGCAATTTCTTTTGTTTTTAATCCGCGGCTGGTGTTGTATTGCACAATGAGATTTCCTCCTTGTGCAGCAAAGTCAAACAATAATTTATTTTTGTATTTCAACGCCTCCAAAACATTGAATGCACGAATACCCACCAAAATGGTATCGAATTTGTTTAATTCTACCGGGGAGATACTTTCAATATCAATTGAACTTATGGGCAAACCGATGGCAATTAAATTCTGTTGCACCAAATCGCCAGCTCCCATGATGTACCCTATTTTCTTTTTGGGGAGTTGTAAGTCTAAACGAACAAGCTTTGCTTCGCTTGGCTGAGAGACATATTGTTTTGGAATGTGTTCGTAGCTAATTTCTTGTACAGCATATGGCTTATCTTGTATTTTCCCATTAACGTGAACCAAGGGGCTCATTATGCCGCTTTCAGCCTCCTCCGATGGACTAAGTTGGAACGAGACAAATTGACTGCTCCCTCGGCCGTCTAGCTGAATCTCCTGTTTTGCTTGATCGATTTCCCATCCTTTGGGGAAACATAATTCTATTTCGCCTGAAAAAGATGCGCCATAGTTCGTCACTTCTATACGAATTGTCTGCTGTTCATTGTTGGGAAATAGATGAACCGTTTTGTCGAAATTTAGTCCCAGTTGAGGTAACGCATAAAATGGGGTAATAACTTCTCCGCGAACAGGATCATTTTCACGAAAGTTAATGGGCTCTTTGAATTCAATTTCTGTTCCTCCAATGAGAACAACAATAGAACCTTGTAGTACAGGAGTTTCTGGTAGGCCAATGAGTGCTTTGTTTTCAATGTCAAAAATGCCTAAACTTCCTTTGTTCAATAACCAATAGGGTGCACTCAATTCGTTTTTCAATTTGAAACGCAGTGGGCCCGAATAGGCTTTGTTCTTTGTTAAGGAAACGTTGACGAGTTGTTTATCAATAGAGATTATTTCTATGGGTTGATTACTTTGTTGTACAGCGTTTAACTTAAGTTTTATGTTTTCACCAGCGACTCCATAAGCTCGTTCAGTATTTAGCTGTAATGCCAATCCAGCACAGGATTTGATAAGCGCTTTGGTTTCGGTTAATTTTCGCGTTTTCCATACACCATCTTCTAAAGCTTCAATAGCTTGATGAATTTGAAGAAGAAGGGGAAGGCTCTTAGTTGGATCTTTAAAATCAAATTCAGCCAGAGCTTGCGCAACCAGGGTACCAATTTGTTCGCCATTTTCGACTCTTGTCCAAGTGGTATTTATTCCATCAAATGGGTTATTGTTCTTTGGTCGATCACCCTGAAGGAGTTCGATGTACTCGGTTCGGTTTCCTAGGGTAGGAGAACTGCCAAAGCCCTGTGATTTATGAGAGCTTCTACTGGCTGCTGAAATTTCACTGTTGGAAATGCCACGTAAGGCATCATAATTCCCAATTTCAAGGGAAAGCAAATTTGTTTTATCTGCTTTTTCAAAGCGTTCGCGACTCCCGTAAAACCACCAAGAAGTATTGAAAAATTGCCGATTAACCTGCCAGGGTTTTAGTTGTTCCAATTGTTTCGGATAACTGCTGGTGTCATTGGTCAAGGAAAAAGCTTCATAACTCAAAAGGGCAGAAGAGGTGTGGTGCCCATGGGTGGTTCCAAGCGACCTGTGGTCAAAACGATGGATGATGATATCGGGTTGAAAGGCGCGAATTCGACCAACAACTTCGCCTAAAATTTGATGTTTATCCCAAATTTTAAGGGTTTCTCGAGGATGTTTTGAATAACCAAAATCAATGGCTGAGGTGAAATATTGATTACCACCATCAATTTTTCTTGCCTGTATCAATTCATTGGTGCGAATAACGCCCAATAATCCCCTTAATTCTGTGCCAATGCGATTTTGCCCCCCATCGCCACGGGTCATAGAAAGGTAGGCAGAGTGGGCGTGAACATGATTAGAGAAATGCGAGATAAGTGCCGTGTTTTCATCGTCTGGATGTGCAGCTACGTACAACATTGATCCAAGGAAATTGAGTTTTTCTAATCCACGATAGATGCTGCCAGTGTCTTGGGCATGTAATGAGAAGAGGGAACAAATTCCAAGGCAAAAGTGAATAAAGTATTTTCCCATGATTAATCTAGTTTAAAGGGTGCTCTAAGCGATTCGAAGCGGTTGTTGTTTTCTGCCCAATATTGGCGGCGTTTGGTGTGAATACGTTTGGCTGTTGAGGTAAAATTTTCTCCCTTATCAATATAGGTTTCCGTCCAGCCTTCAATGGTGTAGGGGAATTCTGGGTTAAATTTAATGCTAAGGCTACGCCCAGTTGACGGAATAGTTAGGTTGTATTCGCCTACCTTTAATTCCCCAGTAGCTTCCACTACTTCCATTTTTATATGATTCAAGCGAACCATTTCAAGGGAGGGGTATAGTTTGAATGTTCCTGCGGGTAATTGTTGAGGATCGAAACGTAATAAATTCCATAGTGCGTCTTCAGACATTACCTTTTCTAATGATATTTGCTGATCTGCCTCTCCTTCGAAATAGGAATGTGATGTAAAGTCTAGCGTTTCTTTTTTCGCATTTAACTGAAGGTAACTTTGACCACACCATTCTTGAATGGAAGCAACACTTTTGATTAAAGGATGTTTTTGGCGCAATGAATTGAACGAGCTACTCATAATAGAGTAGGGGTAAATTCCTGTTAAATAAGATTTTGTCCTATTTGACTTAAGAACAGGAATGGTTGTTTTTGACCTTTGATTGGCTTTTACCTGCTCCTTGGCCAAAAAGTCTTCTGTGACAAAGATCAACACTGCTTTTCCTTGACGCTGTTGTCCATAGCGTGATTGGGTAAGTTCATACGAACTGATCTCAGCTTTTCCATCAAACCAATGGGATTTAAATCTTTGCGAAAGTTGGGCTTGAAGAAAAGGTGCGCAAAGAAGGCAAATGATGAGGAGCTTTTTCATGGCGTATGAATTTTTTTCAAGGTAGTTAAAACTTGGGCTACAGGCAAACCAACAATGTTAGTATAGCTCCCTTCAATTTTCTCAATTCCAATGGTACCAATCCATTCTTGAATACCGTATCCACCTGCCTTGTCATAGGGCTGGTAGGTAGCAACATAATAGTCAATTTCTGTTCTATCCAACTCTTTAAAGTAAACCGTACTTATTTCGTTAATAATGGTTTGCTGATGGGCCTGTGTAAAGGCGACTGAAGTAATGACCTCGTGCGAGCTGCCCGATAATTGCTGTAACATTTGTTTGGCTTGGGTCTCGTCTTTTGGTTTGCCAAGATAGGATTCATTGCTCCACACAATAGTGTCTGCAGTAATCACCAATTGGTTCGGTTTAAGGTTCACAAATGAATGGGCTTTTAGTTGAACTAAATAATCTGGGATTTCAACCCCCTTTAAGTTAGCAGGAAAAACTTCGTCAACATCGAAAGTTTGTACCCGAAAAGAAAGACCAATATCTTTTAAGAATTGTTGTCGTCTTGGTGAGTTAGAGGCCAAGATGATCTCTGTGGAAGGAAATTGATTAGTCATTTTTTGCTCCAAGCGTTGTGATCCATTTCCCTTGTACCCTAAGTGTTTGCTCAATGATGTCTCGAACACAACCTTCGCCACCTTTTTTGTGGGAGACATAATCGGCCATGTTTTTCACATCAATCACGGCATCACTTGGGCAAACGCCCAAGGCAACTTGTTCCATAACGGGCATGTCGGGAACGTCATCACCCATGTACAAGATTTCATCTGGAGACAAATCATAGCTGTCCAAAAGATCTTGATAGGGTTCTTGTTTGTGGTGGGCGCCTAAATAAATATCAAAAATGCCTAGGGCCTTTAATCGATCGCGAACGCCCTCATTTGTTCCGCCAGAAATGATACAAACTTTAAAGCCTTCGTGTAGTGCACATTTAAGGGCATAGCCATCTTTGGTATCCATTTCGCGGTACATTTCCCCTGATGAGGTAATCATAACCTTCCCGTTGGTCAACACCCCGTCCACATCAAATATGAAGGTGGTGATCTGTGGGAGAATTTCTTTGTAGCTTTTCTTAACCATTGTGTTGTTGAATCGAAGTTGTGAGTAAAGAATATATTTTTTTATGTGCTTCTTGAGTTAAAAGCGATAAATGATTTTCTACGGTAGTATTGTCTTTTCTGAGTGCAGGCCCAGTTTGAGCCTCAAGTGTTGAAAGGCTTTGGATTTTATCGGCTGTTTCAGCAATTAGGGGTTGCAAAACAGAGAAGGGCACGTTGTGTTCTTGACACAAGGACGCTCCAATGGAATATAAATGATTAGTGAAGTTATTTACAAAAACAGCAGCAATATGCAAGGCTTTGCGTTGTTCAGAGTCTATGCTATGTATTGGACCACCCAAACACTCAGCAAGTTGTTGAAGAAGTTTTAGACTGTGCGAATTATTTGCCTCTAAACACAAAGGAATGTTATTTAAATCAACTGTTTTTTGTTTTGAAAAGGTTTGAAGCGGATAAAATACCCCATGGTTTTCATGTGCTTTAAGTACATTGATGGGCACACTCCCAGCTGTGTGAGCTATAATTCCTTTTCGTTTTTTTAAAAGTGTGCTAAGTTTCTCGATATGATCGTCAGAAACACTTACGAGATAGATGTCTGCTTCAAGAAGTTCAGAAAGATTGTCTGTTGTATTGGTTGCGCCCGCATATAGCGCAAGGGTAGATTTTGTGCGATTGTACCATTGCACTATTTCAACACCTGCTGTTTTTTGTAACACAGCATGAAGATGGAACCCCACATTTCCAGCACCGATTAAGCTTACTTTTATCATGAGTTTAAAAATAGTAAGATTATGCCTTTAATTTTAGTCAATCGCGTAAAACTTATACGGAGATTTAATTAACATAATTTAGGGGTAACAAGTGTCAAATAAATTCTACATTTATTTGAAGAAAGAACCCCATGAAAAAAGAAATTGAAACTAGAATAGATGTATTTCTATTGGTAAATGAATTTTACAAAAATGTAAGGAAAGATCAGTTTTTTTTGGCCTTTTTTTAATTCAACCATTACAAACTGGCCGTTTCATGTTGAGCACTTGACAGATTTTTGGGAAGCCAATTTGTTTTTAAAGAATACGTTTAGAGGAAATCCGGTTATCAAGCATCAAATGGTGGACAAGAAATTCAACCACAGTATTGAGAGCTACCATTTTGGGATTTGGTTAAACTTATGGTTCCAAACCTTAGATGAGTTATTTGAAGGGGAATTGGTTGATCTAGCAAAAGATCGCGCGCGAAAACTAGGCACACATTTTTTGATTTCACTAGTACGGAAGCGTTAATTTCCTTACATTAGTGTTACCCTAAATTGTATACCATGAAATATTTTCTAGCACTCCGTGTAGTTTATCTCCAATACTTCCTTTTGGCAGCAACGCCTCTATTATTGTAGTTGCTCTCTTAGCCTCTGTCAATGTTTTACTCATCACTATGCGACCCATGTCATTTTTCGGTATGCTTGGATTATTGTTTTCAACAATTGGAATGATGCGTTTTATGGCCTTTTTTCTTGCACAATACCCTAAGAATCGCATCTTTGAATCCTTCCTGTCCGGTATCGTTATTCAGTTGATAATTCTTCTCGTTTTGGCGTTGAATTAATCGGTAATTATAGGCTTTATTCCTCCCGTAACTTTTATCTTTGCTTGGACAGAAGATGATCGTTTGATGAAAGATTTTTTTTTAAAATACCTCGCCTCTAATCGTTTAATGACGGTGCTTTTTTTCGTTTTTCCCGCAGCCATGGGCTTAGGGACCTTTATCGAAAGCTGGTATTCTACCGATACTGCAAAAATTTGGATTTACAATGCCTGGTGGTTTGAACTCATTATGGGCTTGTTTGTCCTCAATTTTATTGGGAATATTTTCAAGTACAGATTGCTACGCAAAGAAAAGTGGTCAGTTTTAGCCATTCATCTGTCTTTTATTCTCATTTTGGTGGGGGCATTTGTCACTCGCTATATTGGATTCGAAGGGGTGATGCCCATAAGGGAGGGAGAAGCCTCGTCAAAATTCTTGTCTGAAAAAACCTACCTAACTGTAATGGTAGACGGTGAATTTGAAGGGCGGGCTCTTCGAAAAGAATTGCAGAAAAAATTACTGCTTTCTCAACACGTTAACAACGACTTTAGCATTAAAGACGACTTTAAAGGAACAGATTTTAGTATTTCTTTTGTTGATTTTATGGAGAATGCAACCGAGGGATTGGTGCTAGACCCTGAAGGAGAGCGTTACCTCAAAATTGTAGAAGCAAGTGACGGTAACCGACACGACCATTATCTCAAGGCAGGAGATATCGCCAACATACACAACCTTTTGTTTACGCTAGACAATCCGGTTGATGGCGCAATTAATATTGAAGTCGTCGAGGGAGAATATTTCATAACAAGTCCCTTTGAGGGGTCATTTATGCGGATGGCAGATCAGTTTCAGGGTGATTTAAGTGCTGAGGAAAGACAGGGCCTACAATTACGTTCCTTGTATTCCTTGCCAAATTTTCAATTTGTTATCCCTGAGCCGGTTTTACGTGGAAAATTTGATATCGTCCAAGCAGAAGAAATGCAAGGTAATTCGCGTCAAGATGCTTTACGCCTTGAGATAACCTCTGCTGAAGGAAGTGCACTAGTCTCTTTGTTAGGGGGAAAAGGGTACAGTAACGATCCTAAAAAAGTAACCGTCAATGGAATGGATTTTTATTTGACCTATGGATCACTTCCTCTTGCATTGCCGTATAAGATTCAGTTAAACGATTTTATTGCCGAGAAATACCCCGGAACTGAAAAGAGTTATGCGTCTTTTGAGAGTGAAGTAACCGTTCTTGGGGAAGAAGAATTTGATTATGATATATACATGAATCACGTATTGGATTATAAAGGGTATCGTTTTTTTCAGTCCTCTTTTGATCCCGACGAGAAAGGAACAGTATTGTCTGTGAACCACGATTGGTGGGGAACCTATATTACGTATACGGGCTATATTCTTCTCTATTTAAGTATGATGGGTATCTTCTTTATTGGCAAAACACGTTTTAAAGATATGGCCAAAGCACTTGATAAAATTAAGGCAAAGAAGGCCGCTTTAAGTTTACTCTTGCTAGTCAGTAGCGCTTCGCTTTTTGGGCAAGATCATCTAAACCATAATCGTTCAAAGGTAAATTTTGATTCCATTGTTGTGGCCGATGCTTTTCCAGAAGCGCAAGCAGCAAAATTTGGCTCGTTGATCATTCAGGATTTGGGAGGAAGGATGAAGCCTGCCAATACATTTTCTTCTGAATTGTTGCGCAAGGTAAGCAAGAGTGACACTTACAAAGGTTTAAACTCTGATCAGGTATTATTGTCTATTCTGAATGGCCCGGCCATTTGGTACAATATTCCTATCATTCATTTAAAACGTGGGAATGATTCTATACGCTCCATAGCTGGGGTCGATAAAAAAGCAAAATACGCTCCCCTTATTTCATTTTTTGATGAGGAAGGAAATTATAAAATAGCTACGCAAATGGAAGAGGCCTATCGCGCTGCAATTCCGAATCAGTTCAATAAAGATTTTATAGAAGTAGACAAACGTATTAATCTTTTGTATTCTGGCTTGGAAGGAAATGTATTGCGTGTCTTTCCTATTCCTGATGACGAAAATAATAAATGGGTTTCTTTTCCTGAACTGGAAGAAGCCAATTTTAAAGGCACAGATTCGCTGTATGTAAACAATGTATTGCCCCTGTATTTTCGTTCCATGCGTTTAAGAAAAACGACCCAAGATTATCAAGAAGCTGACGAATTATTGGAGAGTCTCAAAGGATTCCAGCAACGTTTTGGGAGTAAAGTTATCCCGAACAAGGATAGGGTAGCTGCAGAGATTACCTACAATAAATATGATATTTTCAAGAAGCTGTTTAGTTGGTATCTCTATGTAGGTTCTTTCTTTTTTGTTTTACTGATTGTACAAATTTTTAAGGACAATAAATTCATTCGTGCTGCCATTTCATTTTTTAAAGGAGCTGCTTTTTTATTGTTTGTTCTGCATACCGCAGGTTTAGCTGCACGTTGGTTCATCTCTGGACACGCCCCATGGAGTGACGCCTATGAGTCGATGATTTATGTGGCCTGGGCTACCGTACTTTTTGGTATCCTCTTCGGGAGAAAATCCAATTTAACTTTCGCAGCAACCACCTTTGTTGCCTCCATGATTTTGATGATTGCTCATTGGAACTGGATGGATCCTGCCATTGCTAACCTTCAGCCTGTATTAGATAGCTATTGGTTAATGATTCACGTTGCGGTTATTGTGGGAAGTTATGGTCCGTTTGCCTTGAGTATGATCATTGGAATTGTCGCCTTGTTTTTAATGTTGATGACAACAACAAAGAACAAAGCTCGTATGGATTTAAATATCAAAGAGCTGACCATCATCAACGAACTTTCACTTACAGTTGGACTCATTATGTTGACCATTGGAAACTTTTTAGGAGGTATGTGGGCCAATGAAAGTTGGGGACGCTATTGGGGATGGGACCCTAAGGAAACGTGGGCTTTGATTAGTATTATGATATACGCTTTTGTTATTCACATGCGTTTGATCCCAGGACTCCGAAGCCGATGGCTCTTTAATCTGGCGAGTATCATTGCCTTTGCGAGTATTTTGATGACCTATTTTGGTGTTAACTTTTATCTTTCTGGTTTGCATTCCTATGCAAGTGGTGATAAAATAATTACGCCAAATTTTGTGTACTATTCGATTGTTTTTGTTGTTCTCTTGGGCCTTGCATCTTACTTTCCTTTTAGAAAGCACTACCGCAAATAATTGGTATGGTAATTGTATTTCTTAGGATATGAAAAAGGTACTACTTCTTATATCCGTTTTTTTTCTCGCAAGTTGCGAGAAAGACATAATTGTATTGGACGCTGAGCTTGATCGATTAGCAAGCTTTCGCACTTTATGGGAATCAAATAATATTGATAGCTACGAAATGACTCAGGAGGCGAGTTGTTTCTGTGCGAGCGAATTTGTCTTTCCAAAGCGTTTACGCATTGAAGATAAGAGGCTTGTTGCGGTAAACGGTGGTCCTTTTGAAGAACAGTTTTCCTATGAGTTTTTGACCATTGACGAAGCTTTTGATTTTATTGAAGATCGTCTATTGCAACAACCTGCTATCGCAAGAATCTTTTACGACGGTACTTATGGTTTTCCCTATTCCTTTTATTTTGACATGGATGAAAGAATAGCAGATGAAGAAATTGGGTTCAGCTTTTCGGACTTTTATCTACTCGACTAATTTTTGTCATTATCTTTCCCAAAAAAAGAAATGAAAACAAAAACAAAGTGGTTGCTCTATGCCGTTGGTGGAATAGTCATGTTTGGTTTTGGACTTTCTCTTTTAGGGGAAGCCATTATCATGAAATACACAGCAAACTCGCAGTGGGTCGTGTTAGGTACAATTGCCTTAATCGTAACTAATAGTGGATTATGCTTGTTTGGACAAGCAATCATTGAAAAGATAAAAGATAAAAATTAATTTAGAATGCAGCGACAAATTCGTCTTCATCGGCACCATTGGCAACATGTGTCAGTGCTTTTTGCGCAATGGCACTGGAATCTTCCGTGTTGAACCCTAATCCAATAACCAAGCGATTGAGTAAGAGCACTTCTTCTTCGTCAGCAATATTATCTGCATAAACCATACGCGTCAAGTCGTACAAGCGTTCTAAACGACTTTTTTCGTCGGCAGGCGGATTGATAGGATAGTTATCTGGATTTGCCATAATTTCAGCTACTTCAGCATCATCTATTTCAAGATTAATTGCTGTTCTGTTTAAGAAAGCTTTTTCTTCATCGGTAACAATACCGTCTGAAAGGGCAACACGAACAATTGCTGCAAAATGATCGCGGTTGCGTTGTTTGAAGCCTGAGGTAAAAAGATCTGAAAATGACATAAAATTAGTTTTGCTCAAAGATAAAAAATCAACTAAAATAGCGAAGCGTTATTGGAACACATTTTAAAGAAATATGTACATTTCCGTTTTAAATTAAATTTTGATGAGACCACTGAAAGTAATCAAGAACAGATCTGATATTGGTGCGGGAACAAGAGGATCGGATATGGGAATAGATGCCCTTGAAATTGCAGCAATTAATGCTGAGAATGACTTCTTTAATCGCTATCCTTTTATTGATGTTCCAACCCATAATGAATCTATTTATGATAAAGTAAATAACACTTTTGCCAAGCGAATCAATTTTGTTGCAGAACAATGCGAACGTGTGTGTGATGTTACTTCTATGGTATTGCGCCAGCAACATTTTCCTTTAGTCATTTCAGGCGATCATTCTTCTGCTTTGGGTACTTTGGCAGGAATAACGCATGCCCACCCAGGCAAGACTGTTGCTGCCATATGGATTGATGCACATGCAGATTTGCATACACCACTAAGTTCTCCTTCTGGAAACATCCACGGGATGCCACTAGCTGCAGCGCTTGGGTTAGATAATGAAAAGTATGGTGTTAATACAATTGACGAGGCAACTAAGAAAAGTTGGGATCAAATAAAAGCATTAGGGGGTGATCATCCTAAGATTAAACCCGAACATCTTCTTTATTTTGGACTGCGCTCTACAGAAGAAGCTGAAGATAATGTGATAGAAGACCTTGGAATTCGCACCTACGCGGTCCATGAAATCCGCTATCGTTCCATGGCCGTATGCTTACAAGAAGCCATTGAAAGCTTGAAAGAAGTTGATCTTATTTATATTACTTTTGACGTTGACAGTATGGATTGTGATTTGATTTCAAAAGGAACAGGCACACCGGTCTCTAAAGGCTTTGACCCAGCAGAAATAAAACAATTGATTCAAGGGTTTATTTCTACTGATAAAGTAGTTTGCTTAGAGGTATGTGAGATCAATCCACTTTTAGATGAGAAGGGAAACAAAATGGCAGAAACAGCTTTCGAAATTGTAAATGAAATCTTCGGTTACTGCTAGTCGTCTGTTTGCTCTGCTAAATAAGCATAATGTTTTTTAAGGTCTCCAGCGTTCATTCTTGCTTTGCGTTTGGCTATCTTGTGTAAACGACATTCCAAGTCAACTAAACTAGCCTTAATGGTTGGATTCAATTTTTCTTCTTCTTGTAAAATTTTGATTTGATGTGCAAAATGAATTTGTAAACTTTGCCGCGATACATCAGGTTTACTAACGTTTTTAATGATGTCGTTGAACAAGATGTTCAATAGTTCATTTACCGTTAATCCATTTCCTTCTAGGGTATTCTGGGTAGAAAGCAATCGGTTTAGATTCTTGGTTGCAAGCAAGCGCGTCATGGCAGACCGCTGTAGGTTCTGAAGGTTTAATAAAATGCCTTCGCTTTTAATTTCAGAGATTAATTGAGGTTGCATGAGCCATGCTTGGGTTTCCCACACATGGGTGTTTAAAAAGGCCAAGGCTTCTATTTGTTTGGCTTTCTCAACACTTTTGTAGGTAACTACGTCTTGTTGATTGGTGGTGTGTAGTGTTTTGTTGACTCCACCAATGATGCTGTGCACATGGTTAATATATCGTCTATAAACACCCGTAAGTTCTCCATATAACTCATTCAAGTCGGTATAATCATCGTTAGGTTGAAGAGTCCAATCCATAAGATTTCTGGCGACAATCTTCAGGTTTTTTAAGCCATAAAAACTTGCTTTTATAGGATCATCACCAATGTTCTCCGTTTGGGCATCTGGATCATTTCCACGACCACCAAACATATACATTGGATCTAGGGATTTTTCATCAACGAATTGACTCAAAATCTTTTTTTCTTCTTCGGGAGACTTATCATAGTAGCGATATCCCCATTCTATTGAATAGTCATCATAGGGGCCCAATTGGCGAACAAAACGAATGTTCTCATCACCCGGCTGGGCAATATAGTTGTAACGAGCATAATCCATGATGGTGGTTGCGATTCCATATTTTTGGGTGAATTCTCCCGAGCGTAAGGAATCAACAGGGTAAGCACTGCTGGCTTTCATGTTGTGAGGGAGCCCCAAAGCATGTCCAATTTCATGCGATATTACTCTGCGCATCATTTCACCAATTTCTTCCTCTGGGGTGTCGAGTGTTCTGGCTTTTGGATTAGCAGCAGCAGTTTCGAGTAAATAACGGTTACGGTAGGAGCGAAGGTGATTGTGGTACCAAATGATGTCGCTTTCTAAAATTTCTCCAGTTCTGGGATCAGAAACACTTGGTCCGGTAGCGTTTCGGGTAGTTGAGGCGACGTAGCGAACCGTTGAATAACGAATGTCTTCGGGGCTAAAATCGGGATCTTCTTCTTTTGAAGGGGGGTCTTTGGCTAGGATGGCGTTTTTAAAACCAGCTTTTGCAAAGGCCGAATTCCAGTCTTCAATTCCCATCTTAAAGTACTTCCGCCATTTTAAGGGAGTGGCAGGATCGAGATAGTAAACGATTGGTTGAATGGGTTCTACCAATTCTCCAGCAGCATAGGCAGCTTTGTCTTTGGGTTCCAAACGCCAACGTCGTACGATGGAATAGTCGTCTGCTTTTAAGGCATCGGAACTATAGTTGATTTTATTTAAGCTAAACCAGCCAACACGCTTGTCTTCATAGCGAATGGGCATAGGGTTTTCTGGTAATGCAATAAAGGAATGATTGATTTGAAAACTAAATGTTTTAGCTCTATTGGTGCGTGGAGGTTTATTTACGCTGAAGGTTAACGTATGGACAACCTCAGTGTTTTTTGGAAAGCTATTCGCACTGTCAATACTGCTTCTCTTTTTGTCAACACTACCGATTTTATACCGCTCTTTGTCTCCCTTGCGGATAATATTGAAGCCAGGGGAGTCGGCCAAAAAATGACTACTTACATCGATTAAAAAGCGATCTTCTTCCTTGTTTTTAATGTCAAAGGCAGCCAGAATGGGGTGGAAATTATTTTCAGCAACACTGAGGGCAATAGGATCGCCCTCGTCAGCAATATTGGCATAGCCAACTTGCTTAAGAATTATTTTTTTTCCTTTTTTCGAAAAGCGAAGTACTTGCTCAGCTGTTTTGGAGCCAGCATTTAGGTAGGCAGAATAGTTTGCTGGGAGCTGGGCAATACGTGTAACAACCAATAAGTCTTTATTCAAAACACTTTCATCCATTTCAAAGAACAATTTGTTTTCCTCATTTAGGTAGGTGGTAATGATGCCTCGCTTTTGCACCATTTTAGTGGTCAATGAATCAATCGATTTAGGTTGGGTTGATTTCTCTTTTTTTTGCGCTGTTACGGACAAGCTTAAAACTAATGTAAGCAGAAAAATAATTTGTTTCATCTGGAAAAATTATAGTTGATATTGTTTTAATTGGAAGGACTTGAACCTTTGAAGGGAATATTCAATAGAATGGGATTACTATGCTCCCCTTGTTTAGAAACAATAAAGAGGCTGTTGTAATCATCCTCAGACAATGCAGTGAATTTTTTTTCGCCTAGCATTGCATTAACAAAAGCTGGGGTGGTATTCGAATGCCCCACAATTAATACTGTCTTCCCCTTGGTAGCTCCCTGAAATTCAGCATTAAATAGTATTCTGGGGTTATATGGAAGGATGGGCAACCCTTGTTGTTGGGCAATGGGCGCAGCTGTATTTTGTGTACGAATATAATCGGTAGAATAGATGGCATCAAAAGCAACGGTTTTGAGTGTTTCTGCCCAATGAAGTGCATGTTCTTTTCCGATTGAGTTTAATTCTGGATCTCGATTGGATTTATCGGTGGTTACTTTTTCGGTATGGCGAATGAGGTAGTAGGTGCTTATCGTTTCTTTTTCTTGTGCGCCTAGTTTTGAGATGTTAAAAGAACCGATAAATAAAAAGGATAGGAGTATTAATTTCAGCTTCATTGAAATAGATTTTTGTAAAGATGAAAAAAAAACACAAAACTTCTTCATTTTAATGCAGCTTTAATTGGATTCAATTTGAAAAAAGTCTGTTGAGAATTCCATAGATACGAAACAGGAATGTTTCCTAAATGGATGCTTGCATCTTCAAATGATTGCAGAATAAGTTTTGCTACCAATTTTTATGCACAAAGAGAATATCCAATGCCTCTATTAATGAGTGTCACAGGACATAAAACTGAAACAATGTTTTTAAACTATATCGGTAATAAACCAATAGATTATGCAATGCAATTAGCTAGAATTTGGGCAAAGAAAGCCAAGAAGAGAGTATTCAAGGGGGGTCATTAAAACTAACCTATTTAAAACCTATATCAAATAGTTAAGTACGGATATTCAAACGTTTAGAAAATTATTTAATACCTACATTACTAAAAGCATTGATGAAGCCAATAACTTAAATGAGCTATTGGAGCAATTAGACGACTTGTTTTATAATATTGATGGCATCAAATTTTCTACCTATCTAACAAAAGATGTTTTGCCAAGTGTAATTTCTAAAGTAAGTCATTTAAAAGACGAGTTAGAGAAAACAGGAAAAAGTAGAAGTACCTACCCCAAAAGAAAGAAATTACAAGCTCTTGTAAATGAGTTTAACCATTATACGAGGCTGTTACAGGAATTATAATAAGTTTAAATTAGTTCAATTTCTAAATGCAACGATATTAAAATTATTTAATTTTTGACACAACCTATTCATTTTTATCTTTCCTTTGTTATATAAAAGGTGAAATATACACCTTTTAGCTGAACACATTGAAAACTGTTTTTACGTTCGGTGTTTTGGGTATTAGGAAGTCAAACCCAAAAATGGCTTATGGTATAAGCCCCCGAAATTTAGAGCTAACTTCCGCTTTTATTTCTAATATAAAGCATCAATTTATTTGTGTCGTTAGGCTGCAAATAAGGATTTGATTTTTCATTATTTATTCCGCAATTCAAATATGGTATAACACACGTTTATGCTATAATTTCTTAATTTTTTTCGAATAACATAATGAATACTCGATATAGTGATTTGGTTAATCAAACCTTTGATTTTCCACAAGAAGAATTTACTTTACAAAGTGACAAACTACTATTTCATCAGATTGAATTGATGCAAATAATAGAACAATATGGTACGCCTTTAAAATTCACATACTTACCACAAATTTCAAGCAACATTCAAAGAGCAAAACAATGGTTTGCAAGCGCAATGAAAAATGTGGGTTATAAAGGCAATTACCATTATTGCTATTGTACTAAAAGTTCGCATTTCAAATTTGTAATAGACGAAGTCCTTAAAAATAATGTCCATATAGAAACCTCATCAGCTTTTGATATAGATATTGTTGAATCTCTAAAAAAAGATGGCAAAATCACAGACAGCACCTTTGTACTGTGTAATGGATTTAAACGAAAGCAATACATTACTAACATTTCTCGATTGATTAATTACGGACATCACAACTGTATTCCGATTATTGATAATTATGAGGAATTACCACTACTTACCAAAGAGATTAACACCAACTTTAAAGTAGGTATTCGTATTGCTTCGGAAGAAGAACCAAAGTTTGAGTTCTATACTTCACGTTTAGGGATAGGCTATAAAAACATAGTTCGCTTTTATAACGAGCAAATCAAAGACAATTCGCAAGTGGACCTAAAGATGTTACACTTTTTCATCAATACAGGTATTAGAGATACTGCCTATTATTGGAATGAATTGTTGAAGTGTTTAAAAGTGTACATCAACCTAAAAAAAGTATGTCCTACTTTAGATAGCCTCAATATTGGCGGTGGTTTTCCCATTAAAAACTCGTTAGCATTTGACTTTGATTATCAGTATTTAGTTGAAGAAATCGTTAACCAAATTCAAATAGCTTGCAACGAAGCAAATGTAGATGTACCTGATATTTTTACTGAATTTGGAAGTTTTACTGTTGGCGAAAGTGGCGGAATGATATATGAAGTGTTATATCAAAAGCAACAAAATGACCGTGAGAAGTGGAATATGATAAACGCATCGTTCATTACCACATTAACCGATTCTTGGGCAATTAATAAACGTTTTGTAATGCTACCAATTAATCGCTGGAATGATTCCTATGAGCGAGTGTTATTAGGCGGATTGACTTGTGATAGCGATGACTATTACAACAGTGAGCAACACATTAACGCTATTTATTTACCAAAATACAACAAGGATAAACCGTTGTATATAGGTTTTTTTAATACGGGTGCATATCAAGAAACGTTAGGCGGTTATGGTGGTTTACAACATTGTTTAATCCCTGCGCCTAAACATATTATTATTGATAAAGATGAAAACGGAAATACAACCACTCAATTATTCAGGCCACAACAAACCAGCATCGATTTTCTTGAAATTTTAGGCTATGAAGTTGATAACGAAAAAGTGGTATCAAATCATAATTCAATAAAAGCAAATCATTATTAAAATGAAAACAAATAAAACATTTGCAGGTATTCTCGAAGAATACGCAACATTAAACAAATCAGAAATCGTATTGCTATCTGTACCCTATGATGGCACAAGTACTTGGCAAAAAGGTGCAGATAAAGGGTTTGAAGCCTTTTTAGAAGCATCAGAAAATATGGAACTCTATGATATAGAAACCGACAGCGAAGTATATAAACAAGGTATCTATATGCCCGAGCCTGTCACAGAAAATAGTTCGCCCGAAGCAATGGTAGAAGCCGTGCATCAAACTGTAAAAAAGTATATCAATCGTAATAAATTTGTAACCATTTTTGGCGGCGAACATTCAATTTCTATTGGAACAATTAGAGCGTTTAATGAGTGTTTTAAAAACTTAACTGTACTTCATTTAGATGCGCACGCCGATTTACGAAAAGAGTACGAGGGCTCCACTTACAATCACGCTTGTGCGGTTTATGAAGCCAACCAAAACACAAATTTGATTCAAGTGGGTATTCGTTCAATGGATATTTCAGAAAAAGCAGTTATGAATACAAATAAGGTCTATTTTGCTCATGAAATCATAAATGACGAATATTGGATGGATAATGCCATAGACCAAATGACAGATAACGTATTTATCACTTTCGATTTAGATGTGTTAGACCCATCCATAATGCCAAGTACCGGTACACCCGAACCAAGCGGTTTACTTTGGAGTGAAACAGTAGAGTTTCTTAAAAAAGTATTTGAAGAAAAAAATGTAGTTGGTTTTGATATGGTAGAACTTTGTCCAAACCCTACAAACAAAGCACCTGATTTTTTGGCTGCAAAACTGTATTACAAACTATTGAGTTACAAATATGATAACGAAGATGAAAGCGAAAACTATGATGATGATTATGATATGAATATAGATTCTCCTTTTAACAAGCTATCAAAATTTAAGGATAATGACGACTACTAATCAAGGACATATTTCTCAATTTATAGAAAATCACTTCTTGCACTTTAACGCTGCAAGTTTGGTGGATGCTGCTAAAGCATACAAAGACCAATTAGCCAACGGTTCAAAAATGTTAGTGTCTATAGCAGGGGCAATGAGCACAGCAGAAATAGGTAAAATTTTTGCTGAAATTATTCGACAAGATAAGGTTCATATCATTTCCTGTACAGGTGCAAATTTGGAGGAGGATATTATGAATTTGGTAGCGCATAGCCATTATAAGCGAGTGCCAAATTATCGTGATTTAACACCACAAGATGAATGGGATTTGCTCCTAAAAGGGCTTAACCGAGTTACAGACACCTGTATTCCCGAAGAAGAAGCCTTCAGGCGTTTACAAAAACATATTTTTAAGATATGGAAAGAAGCCGAAGAAAACGACGAACGCTATTTTCCACACGAATTTATGTACAAACTTTTACTATCAGGTGTTTTAGAAGAATACTACGAAATTGATATTAAGAACTCGTGGATGTATGCAGCAGCAGAAAAAAACTTGCCAATGGTTGTGCCAGGATGGGAAGATAGCACAATGGGTAACATTTTTGCATCATACGTGCTTAAAGGCGAATTAAAAGCCAGTACAATAAAATCAGGTATTGAATACATGACCTTCCTTGCCGATTGGTACACTAATAATTCTGAAAATGGTATTGGTTTCTTTCAAATTGGTGGGGGCATTGCAGGAGATTTTCCTATTTGTGTCGTACCGATGTTATATCAAGATATGAATCAAGAAGATACACCATTTTGGAGTTACTTCTGTCAAATAAGCGATAGCACTACAAGTTATGGCTCGTATTCAGGCGCAGTACCAAATGAAAAAATTACTTGGGGGAAACTGGATATTGACACCCCAAAATTTTTGATAGAAAGTGATGCCACCATTGTAGTACCACTCATTTATGCTTACCTCTTAAATATGTAACAGATGAAACGAATTATAGTAGATTACAACAAACTCAATACTGAAATTTTAGACCTATTGGTAGAAAAATTTCCTGATGGCTATGACGATAGCGATATTATTTCATTCAGAAATGCTGAAGGCGAACAAATAGAAGCCGTTGAAATTAGAACAGATGATACCATCTATTTGGTAAAGATTGGTGAAAAACTGCAACAAGCTATTCAACAGCACGAAGAAGATAACTTTAAAGATGATTATTTCCCAACAGACGATTTAAGTTTTGATTTAGATTAAAAACTGGCGGAGGTACAACAGATTATGCCATTGGCAGTATGATAGCTAATCTTAAAGAAAAATCTAAGATTTTTAAGAACTATTGCTAAATAAATTTGAAAACTTGGAGAGATTAGGGTTTGTATATAAATGTCCTCCCTGTTTGTTAAAAGGGAAATCGAAAATACTTTGAGGGGGTGGGGTTGCTCATTTATCATTCGATCTAGAATTTTCCAACTTTTTATTGAGAGGAAAAGAACGAGCTGTTTGGTATAACCTTAGAAGCTTTTTAATTGTATGGGAAATTGTTGTTTTATTATACAATAGCCTAAAAAGAAAACTGTTTAAAGGTCAATCAAATAAGGGAATAAACCTTAGCTGTTTGAATTGTCTTTTGGCTTGTGTTTGGTAAGATCAAGAGTAGTAAGAAATCTTAGTATTTGTAAAAATACTGACTAATCACTGACTAAAAACAGCAGTAAAAAACCGTAAAAACTTAACTAATAAGTAATTACGGTTTATAGTTGCGGAGAAAGAGGGATTCGAACCCCCGGAGGTGTGACCCTCAACAGTTTTCAAGACTGCCGCATTCGACCACTCTGCCATTTCTCCAATGCGGTTGCAAATATACATAGCTTATTTGAAGAAAGAAAGCTTTTTTTTAAAAACGATATCCTTAATTTCGTTTCAATTAAATTTCCTATGGATGAACTAATACGCTATAGCATTTTATTACTTGCAGGTCTAGCCGCGGGAATCATAAACACTTTGGCCGGGGGGGGCTCTTTGCTTACTTTACCGGTATTGATTTTTATGGGACTGCCACCCTATATCGCCAACGGGACCAATCGAATTGGTATTGTAATTCAGGCTTTGGTTGGTACTGCGGGTTATCGGTCCAAAGGTGTGTCTACTTTTCCGTTCAATGTTTATTTGGGTATTTCGGCTCTTTTTGGCTCTTTGATTGGGGCGCAAATTGCCATGGACATTCGAGGAGATGTTTTTAACCGAATACTATCCATTATCATGCTTGTGGTGGTTGCCATCATTGTGCTTAAGCCTAAAACAAAAGATATGGCTTTACCGGAACGCCTAACGGGTAAATACCTGGTCTATGCCATTATTGGTTTCTTTTTTATTGGTATTTATGGAGGATTTATCAATGCAGGAATAGGCTTCATTATCATGCTTTTTTTAAATAATGTTAATCGCTTGTCGCTAATTAAAACCAATGCGACTAAAGTAGCCTTGGTCTTTGTTTATACGCTAGGTGCCTTAGCGCTTTTTGCTTGGAATGATGCTGTTGACTGGGGGTTAGGCCTGGTTCTCGCTGCCGGAACTTCTGTTGGGGCCTGGTGGTCAAGTCGTTGGTCGGTCGATCAGGGGGAAGGGGTCATCAAAGTAGCCATGATTGTCATGGTAACTGCAATGTCAATTAAGCTTTGGTTCTTCTAGTACTTAACGTATTCTACAATCTCAAGACCATAGCCGGTAATTCCGACACGTGGCCCTTGGGAAGAATTGGTAATTACCCGTAATTTATTGATGTGCAATTCGTGGAGAATTTGCGCGCCAATCCCAAAATCTTTTGCATCCATTTTTAATGGTGGCGCCTTATGAATTCCTTCATTTTTCTCAGTAAATTGTTTGAGTTCCTTAATTCGAGCCAATAAATTTTCTGACTGCTGCTGCTGATTGATAAAGAGAATAGCTCCCTTGCCTTCAGCATTAATTAAATTAAAGGTCTCTTCAAGCCCCGCGTCATTTGAACCTGTCAGCATTCCCAAAAGATCGTTGCTAAACTGTGAGGAGTTGATCCGTGTTAAGAGGGGTTCATCCAACTCCCAGGCACCTTTGGTCAAAGCGATATGTACTTGGTTGTTCGTGGTCTGTTGAAAGGCACGGAGTCTAAAGTCACCAAAACGTGTTTTTAGTTCAGTGTCTTCACGCTTTAGAATTAAACTGTCGTGTTGCATTCTGTAGGCAACCAAGTCCTCGATAGAAACCAGTTTTAAATCAAATTTTTGAGCAACTTTCATCAATTGAGGAAGGCGGGCCATGGTTCCGTCTTCGTTCATGATTTCAACAATTACTCCAGCTGGTTTCTTCCCAGCCAAGCGCGCAAAGTCAATTGCAGCTTCTGTATGTCCTGTTCGACGAAGCACACCACCTTCTTTTGCAATCAAGGGGAAAATATGTCCAGGGCGACTTAAATGATGCGGTTGTGTTGTTTCATCGACTAATGCTTGAACGGTCAAAGCCCGGTCGGAAGCAGATATTCCTGTGGTTACTCCATTTCCTTTTAAATCGATTGAAACCGTAAAAGCTGTTTCCATTGGATCGGTATTATTGGAAACCATGCGGTCTAATTGCAATTCACTACAGCGTTTTTCGGTCAAGGGTGTACAAATAAGCCCGCGGCCTTCTTTGGCCATAAAGTTGATGATCTCTGGGGTAATGTTTTCTGCTGCTGTGATAAAGTCCCCCTCGTTTTCACGATTATCATCGTCGACAACAATAATGACTTCACCATTTTTAATGGCCGAAATGGCATCTTGAATCGAATCTAATTTGTTTTTTTCCATAGCTTTTTTCTGAGTTCTAAAGTAGTATTCTTTATTGAGCTTATAAAGCTTTGTACACCAACAACAACAAAGTCATAATTGACTAAGCCTTTGTCTGTAGAAGCTCGTTTAGTAAAATAGAGTGCCAAAGGTGCAATGATTAAAAGAGATAGCCAACTGCCCATAAAAGGGGTAAGGCTATTGTCTTCTGATGCATTCCGTCCAAATAATCCAATGTAGTGGTAGGTCAAAAAGATAAGGATGGCTATTACCATGGGTAATCCCAAACCTCCTTTTCGTATGATAGCTCCAATAGAGGCGCCAATTAAAAACAGGAAAAAGACACTGAATCCAAGGGTGAACTTTTCGTGATAAGTGTTCTTATGAAGATTAATGCGTTTCTGATCAATAAAAAATAATCTTTTCTTGGTGTCAAGATTACGAACGAGGGTTAATAAATATGTTTCAGCAGTTTGAAGCACTTGGGTATGGCGCGTCGATAATTCTTTTCCTACAAATTTTAGTGGATTACTGTACAACGCAAAAATGGAATCGGGCATAATACTATCTGCATCCAATACAACAGGATTATTTAAACTTTTTATGCTGTTGTATGCGTTAGATTTCATGAAGTTATCGGCATAAATTTCGCGTTGTTCTTTGAACTGTAACTCAAGAGAATCAATACTTTCAGTCAATTCCTTTACCTGTTGCATACGATAGGTACTGGTGTATTTTTCCTCTCCCAGATCAACATTGTTGAACTGAGATAGATCAATATTCATGATGTATTCCCTGAATGAAACTTTTGCATGTGGTGCTTTACGTTGTTCGGCAGGTGTGCTGGTTTGCACTTCTTCATAGCGATTTCCATCGAATAGAACCAATTGTAGCTGTTGACCAATTTTTGCACTTTTTAATTCTCCTCGTTCTGCTTTAATGACGATCCTGTTTTGATTGTCTGGAGTTATTTCATGAATGATGATGTTTTCAAGAAAACGATTGTCTTCTCCATACTTGCGATCAACCTTTATGTTCATTGCGCCTAGGTCATTGAATATTCCCTCGGTAATGGCCAAGGCAGGTTTTAGCTTTGCCATATTCCGTCTAAGGTTGAAGTATTTAAATTCTCCATAGGGAATAACATGATTGGAAAAATAAAAACTGCCAATGCCTAAAAAGAAGTGAAAAATAATGAGTCCTAATAAAGCTCTTTGAAGCGATATACCCGTAGATTTCATTGCAGCAAATTCATAATTCTCGGCGAAGTCGCCATAGGTCATTATGGATGCTAAAAGAACAGAAAGCGGCAGAACCAGAGGATATAATTTGGGCGAGTAGTACAGTAAAAATTTAAAAATAATTTCAGCATCGATACCCTTACCAGCAAATTCATCGATAAACAACCAAAAGGTTTGAATGATGAAAATTAACATAAGTATGAAGAACACACTTGCAAGGCGTGATAAATAGGATGTTAATATGTAGCGATCTAATATTTTCATTCAGCTACTCATTGATGTAATAGTTCGGATATTTTTTCTGGTCAAACACAAAATAATCTGACGGTAATACGATATTGGCTTCTTGGTTGTTGAGTGTTAGGGTAGTCATGGTGCCATTTGATCCAACTTGAATCAAACGATATACCTCAAGACGTTCGGTGTCAATACCAAGAAGTAAGTAATTGATTTCTGTAGTGTCATCTATGGGCAAAAGTTTAATGAACTGAATTTTTTTTCCCATAACGCGTTGTTGAATGTCCCATTCATATCCATATCCTTTTTCATAAAAGGTTAATAACTTTGAGGGGTTAACACTAACATCATCATCTTCTTCGGGTGTACTGATGGTGATTTCCTCGTTTTCTGGGACAATAGTATAGATTTTTTCTCCGTCAAAAAGCTGTTCAGCTTCAAGGAAATTTAAAATATAGCGATCTCCAGAAAGGGTGACATTTCCCTCCATTTCTTGACGAATTTGTTCTTTTTTATTTTCGAGCACATAGCTAAATCCAAAGCGAATATTTTCTTTGCTTTTCATTTGCCCAGAAACGCGATCCAATAAGTTTTTTGCTTTCTCATAGCTTTGTGCAAAGCACAAATTGGATAGGAGTATAAAAAGAAGTAGCGTATTTTTCATTCAAGTAAATTCTATGCTTCGTTATTCAAAAACTGTTCCAAGCTTGTCAAATCTGGAACAAGCACCTGACGTGCTTTACTCCCTTCAAAAGGACCAACAATGCCCGCAGCTTCCATTTGGTCAATAATTCTTCCAGCTCTGTTGTAGCCTAATTTTAATTTACGCTGTAGGAGGGAAGCCGATCCTTGTTGTGCCGTTACAATAACTTCTGCTGCTTCACGGAATAATGCATCTCGGTCGCTTTTATCGATATCTAGGGCACTACTTTCTTCTCCAATAAACTCGGGCAGTAAATGGGCTTCTGGGTAGGCTTTCTGGCTTCCAATGTAGCCAACAATTTCTTCAACTTCTGGGGTGTCTACAAAGGCACATTGAATACGAGTTAAGTCGTTTCCTTGTGTATAGAGCATATCACCTCGTCCAATCAATTGATCTGCACCACCACTATCTAAAATGGTTCGTGAATCTATCTTTGAGGTAACACGAAAGGCAATACGCGCTGGGAAGTTGGCTTTAATTATCCCTGTAATTACATTGACCGAAGGACGTTGGGTAGCGATAATTAAATGGATACCAATTGCACGAGCTAATTGAGCCAAACGTGCAATGGGTGTTTCAACTTCTTTGCCAGCTGTCATGATTAGGTCGGCAAATTCATCAACTACCAAAACAATATAGGGTAAGAAAAGATGACCTTCGTCTGGATTTAGTTTACGTGCTTTAAACTTAGCATTGTATTCTTTAATGTTTCGACACATTGCATTTTTGAGCAACTCATAGCGGTTGTCCATTTCAATACACAGCGAGTTCAAGGTGTGAATTACTTTAGTGTTATCTGTAATGATCGCATCTTCTGAGTCGGGTAATTTCGCTAAGTAATGACGTTCAATTTTATTGTAAATGTTCAGTTCAACCTTTTTTGGATCTACCAAAACGAACTTTACTTCAGCAGGATGTTTCTTGTATAGCAAGGAAGTCAATACCGCATTTAACCCCACGGACTTACCTTGTCCGGTTGCTCCAGCCATGAGCATGTGTGGCATTTTGGCTAAATCAACGACAAAGGTTTCATTGCTAATTGTTTTTCCAAACGCTATGGGTAACTCCATTTCTGCTTGTTGGAAGCGCTGTGAAGCAATGACCGATCGCATAGAAACTATGCTGGGTTTTTGGTTAGGAACTTCTATTCCAATGGTTCCTTTTCCGGGAATAGGGGCAATAATCCGAATCCCTAGTGCAGAAAGTGATAGGGCAATGTCGTCCTCTAGGTTTTTAATTTTCGAAATACGTATTCCAGCTGCAGGAACAATTTCGTACAGGGTAACCGTTGGACCAATGTTGGCTTTTATTTTGGCAATTTCAATTTTGTAATTGCGCAGGGTTTCAATGATTTTGTTTTTATTAACTTCCAGCTCATCCTCATCTATAGTAATGGTTGAACCGCCATAGTCTTTTAATAATTCAAGTGTGGGAAATTTGAAACCACTCAGCTCTAGTGTAGGGTCAAATGCACCATATTTTTCGACCAATGATTGGGAAAGTGTATCGACGATATCTTCTTCTTTTACCGCTTTGACCTCAATGGTTAGTTCTGGTTTTTCTTCTTCAACAATCTCTTCTTCGATGCTTTGGGGTTTTTCTTCTGCCGCAGGAACAATTTCCATTTTATCGTCCTGTTCAAGAGGGACTTCCGGGTCATCTTCTTCCGGTTCTGTTTCATTGGTCAAGCTAAATGCTTTACTCTCTTCTTCAAAACTTGAAGCGGGTTCAGTGACAACTTCTTCTTTGATAAAATAGGGCTGTAGTCGAGCAATGATTTTTTCAGGGGTGATTTTTAAGTGCAATACCAAAGCAATCAGTGCCATGAAAACGATGATGAACCACAAACCAATGATACCAATATAATCCACAACAAAATCTGTGATTTCGAAGCCAACTTTACCGCCAAGGAATGGGAATATTTCGGTAAATCGTGCACTAACTAAAGGAAGTAAAAGCATATAGTATATACCCCACGACCAACGATTTAATAAGGTTTTCTTTTGAATATCGAAAAAGAGGAACATTCCGCTAATGAGAATGAGGTAAGTAAAAATATACGAAGCAATACCAATTCCGTTGTAAATAAAGAAATGACTGAGTTGTGCACCTAGCTTTCGCAATAGGTTTGTACTCTCAACCGATCGATCGCCGAGCGTGTTCAATTCACTCTGATCTATTTTCCAGCTAAAAAAATAGGAAGTAAAGGCAACAATAAGAAGGATGGAAATCAAAATTAAAAAACCGCCAAAAAGTATTTCTCTTGAACGTTGCTTTTGCGGATCAGCCACTTTAAAGTTGGGTACTTTGGGAGATATTGGTTTTTTTACGGCCATGGAAAAATCGATTCTTACAAACTTACAAATAATGCCTGTAATATTCGGCTGATTCTGGGGGAAGGCTGTAAAAAAATAATTCCCCATGAAGGGGAATTATCTAAGGTAATAATGAATCTAAATAAAAACTTAATCCATTGATCTAAGCTAAATCAAAGCGATCAAGGTGCATTACTTTGGTCCATGCAGCTACAAAGTCGTGAACGAACTTTTCGCTAGCGTCTTCACAAGCATAGACTTCACCTAGTGCACGTAATTGAGAATTTGATCCAAAGATCAAATCAACACGTGTACCAGACCACTTCACATCTCCGGAAGTACGCTCTTTTCCTTCGAATGTGGTTTTATCTTCATCGGTTGGAACCCAATGGATGTCCATGTCATAAAGGTTGACAAAGAAATCGTTGGATAAGGTTTCAGGATGATGTGTAAACACACCATGAGCTGCACCTCCCGTATTTGCGTTAAGGCTTCGTAAACCTCCAACCAAAACAGTCATTTCTGGAGCAGTTAAGCTCAATAAATGTGCTTTGTCTAATAGTAATTCTTCGCCGTGGCGATCATTTCCAGCAGCTAGATAATTTCTAAATCCATCTGCTTTTGGCTCAAGTACACCCAATGCATCTGCATCTGTTTTTTCTTGCGATGCGTCTGTTCTTCCCGCATGGAAAGGAATAGAAATGTCTTGCCCCGCTTTTTTAGCAGCTGCTTCAACCGCGGCATCACCAGCGAGCACAATAAGATCAGCAATGGAAATTTTCTTTGTCCCGTTTGCCCCGTTAAAGTCTGCCTGAATTTTTTCAAGACCTGCAATAACAGTTGCCAATTGTGATGGATCATTGGCGGCCCAATCTTTTTGGGGAGCTAAACGAACACGTCCACCATTTGCACCACCACGCATATCGGTTCCTCTATAGGTTGAAGCCGATGCCCAAGCAGTAGCAACCAACTGAGCTACACTAAGGTCACTTGCTAAAACGGTTGCTTTTAAAGCAGTAACGTCAGCAGCATCAACTAAATCATGGTCAACAGCAGGGATAGGGTCTTGCCATATCAATGCTTCACCAGGTACTTCAGTTCCCAAATAACGGGAAACAGGCCCCATGTCTCTGTGCGTTAGTTTAAACCATGCACGAGCAAAAGCATCTGCCAATTGATCTGGGTTATCGAGAAAATGCTTAGAGATCTCCAAGTATTCCGGATCTTTAATTAAGGCGATATCTGTTGTCGCCATCATTGGCGCATGTGTTTTGTTTGGATCATGTGCATCAGGAACAGTGTCTGTAGCCGCTCCGTCTTTTGGTGCCCATTGCTTTGCTCCGGCTGGACTGTGAGTCAATTCCCATTCGTAGCCAAAAAGTGTTTCAAAATAACTGTTATCCCATTGCGTTGGGGTTGGTGTCCAGGCACCTTCTAATCCGCTAGTAATGGTATCGCCACCTTTTCCAGTTCCAAAGCTATTGATCCAACCAAATCCTTGGTGTTCAATACTCGCTCCTTCTGGTTCTGGTCCAACGTGCGCAGGATCTCCCGCACCGTGTGTTTTTCCAAAGGTATGTCCACCCGCAATTAAGGCAACCGTTTCCTCATCGTTCATGGCCATGCGCGCAAAAGTTTCGCGTATGTCTCTTGCTGAAGCAATTGGGTCTGGTTTTCCATTTGGTCCTTCTGGGTTAACATAGATTAGTCCCATTTGTACAGCGCCAAGCGGATTCGCTAATTCGCGATCTCCAGAGTAGCGTTGGTCACCCAACCATTCTGTTTCCGGTCCCCAAAAGATATCACCTTCTGGTTCCCAAACATCTTCACGTCCACCTCCAAAACCAAAGGTTTCAAAGCCCATCGATTCTAAAGCAACGTTCCCAGTCAAGATCATTAAATCTGCCCAAGATAATTTTTTCCCATATTTCTTTTTTATGGGCCATAATAGACGTCTTGCCTTGTCTAGGTTTCCATTGTCTGGCCAGCTATTTAACGGCGCAAATCGAAGTGTTCCTGCTGTGGCACCTCCACGTCCATCGGATACACGATAGGTTCCAGCACTGTGCCAGGCCATACGGATAAAAAATGGACCATAGTGACCGTAGTCAGCTGGCCACCAGTCTTGAGAGTCTGTCATCAAAGTAGTAAGGTCTTGCTTTACAGCGGCCAAATCTAGGCTGGAAAATTCTTTCGCATAGTCAAAATCGGCACCCATTGGATTGGTTACAGGAGCATTTTGATGTAATATTTTAAGGTTGAGTTGTTCCGGCCACCAGTCAGAATTCGATAGGGCGGCTGCGGTTGTATGTCTTTGTTTTGCAGGAGCGAAAGGGCATTTCCCTTCTCCGTTAGCTAGGTGTTCCATGTGGATTATTTTTAATGTTTAAATAAACAAAATATGTTGTAAAAGTCAATGGTATTCTTATTTGTTATTGTTAATACACTATAAGTTTTTCTTATGCCTTAACTCTAAACGAAGATTCATTGGTCCTTAGACTTGAGGGAGTAGCTTTTTGATTTTAATACCAAAGTAAGCATAAATCAAGGTCATGATCGGACTTAGCCAATTAAAAATGGCGAAGATAAAATACTCTCCAACACCAACACCCAAGACGCCCGATTGGTAGGCACCACAAGTGTTCCATGGGATTAGAACCGAGGTCACTGTTCCGGCATCTTCTAAGGTTCTGCTTAAGTTTTCTGGGGCTAATCCACGATCTCGATAAGCTTGATCAAACATTTTTCCTGGCAGTACAATTGATAGGTATTGGTCAGAGGCCGTTAGATTAATCGTTACACAAGAAACGGCTGTTCCAGCAAATAATTGAAATGTGCTTTCGGCTTTAGCCAAGAGGGCTTGACTGAGTTTTTGGAGTCCACCAATGGCGTCCATCACTCCTCCAAAAACCATGGCGCAAATAATCAACCAAATGGTGCCCAACATTCCCTGCATTCCACCAGAGGTAAATAGATCATTTAGCAATTCATTTGAAGTGACAATTGAATTGTCAACAGTGATGGCGTTCATGACTCCACGATAGGCAGAGATGGCCGTCAGTTTTGCTGCTCCGGCCGTTTCTACCACCAAATGCGGTTGGTAGAGGAGAGCAAAAACACCTCCCAAAAGGGTACCAATCATCAAGGCAACCAAGGGGGGGGTTTTTCGGATAATCATTCCAATTACCAATAGGGGTACGATGAATAAGCCAAGATTGATGGTAAAGCGTTCGTTTATACTATCGAGCAGTAATTGTGTGTCCGCATTTCCGTTGGTTTGTTGAAAGAAACCAAGAATAAGAAATACAATGAGGGTAATAATTATACTGGGAACCGTTGTCAGGGTCATGTAACGAATGTGGGTAAATAAATCAGTGCCTGCCATGGCGGGCGCCAAGTTGGTGGTGTCACTAAGCGGAGACAATTTGTCGCCAAAATAGGCGCCAGAAATGACTGCACCAGCCACCATGCCTACTGGGATTTCTAAAGCTCGTCCAATACCAATAAGGGCAATCCCTACGGTGGCAGAGGTGGTCCAACTGCTCCCCGTAGCTACCGAGATAATGGCACAGATTACAATACAGGCAGGAAGGAAAATACTGGGATGAAGAATTTGTAAACCGTAATAGATCATTGCTGGAATTATGCCACTCAATAACCAAGTACCCGCTAGGGCACCGACAAACAACAAGATCAAAATTGCACCCGTGGTAGATTTTAGGTTACTTCCAATGGCTTCCAGCATATCGGTATAGCTCACCTTTATTTTAAAGCCGACCATCGCAGCTACTGCAGCACCAATCAACAAAATGAATTGATTGGATCCACTTAATGCATCGTCTCCATAGACATACACATTAAAGGCCAACAAGAGTACTAGAATGACAACAGGTAATAGTGCTTGAAAAAGGGTGATGGAAGAGGTCTTTTGTGCCATGTCAAATTCTTTCCCGTAATGATACGATTTTTAATTGTGAATTTATTTCTTGTTTTGGGATTTATAATGGTGGTAAACCGCATTGATAAAGCCCAGAATTACGCCTACACCAACAATAATATACCCGATGGTGAAAAGTTTCCCCAAGTCGGTAGTTGGAGAGAAATCTCCATAGCCAATGGTGGTGAGTGTAATGACCGAGAAATAGGCCGCATCGATCCATGACCAACCTTCAATGTAATGATAAAAGACAGTACCAACAGCAATTGTAACCGAAGTGACGGCTAAAAGCTTACGGTATTCTTTGTCGCGAAGAAAGGAAAAAATGGTGTTGAGTAAGTACATGAGGTAAATTTGGGTTGACAATGTATAAAATTAAACGAAAAACGCTTATTTTCTTTAACCAAGATGGAAACATTTGTATTTTTACGGCTCAATTAAAGAAACAATATGAGTCAATTTGATGTTGCTATAATAGGATCAGGCCCTGGAGGCTATGTTGCCGCTATTCGTTGTGCCCAATTGGGTATGAAAACGGCTTTGGTAGAAAAATACAATACCCTTGGGGGAACTTGCTTGAATGTAGGTTGCATCCCTTCAAAATCTTTATTGGATTCTTCGCACCACTATGAGGATGCCATCAAACATTTTGACACCCACGGAATTGAAATTCCGGGAGAGATTAAAGTGAATTTTGAAAAAATGATTGGCCGTAAGCGTGGCGTTGTAGAGCAGACCACCAAAGGAATTGATTTCTTGATGGAGAAGAACAACATTACTGTTTTTCACGGTTTAGGTAGTTTTGTCGATGCCACCCACATCAAAATAGATGGAGAAGCAAATACCACCATTGAAGCCAAGCATAGCATCATTGCCACCGGATCTAAACCGGGTTCTTTACCTTTTATAATGCTTGACAAAGAGCGAGTTATCACCTCTACCGAAGCCTTGGAATTGAAAGAAATTCCTAAACACCTTGTCGTCATTGGTGGTGGGGTCATTGGATTAGAGTTAGGACAGGTATACCGTCGTTTGGGTGCAGATGTTTCTGTCATTGAATACGCGGATCGCATTACACCAGTGATGGATAGTGCTGTTTCAAGAGAGTTGACCAAAGTACTAAAAAAGCAAGGAGTTAAGTTTTACTTGTCTCATGGAGTGAATAAAGTAGAACGCAAAGGAGACGAGGTAATCGTTACCGCCACCGACAAAAAAGGAGCCGAAGTTACTTTTACGGGAGATTATTGTCTGGTGTCAGTTGGACGCCGCCCTTATACTGATGGATTGAATGCACAAGCTGCAGGGGTTCAGGTAACTGAACGTGGACAAATAGAAGTCAACGATCATTTACAAACCACTGCTGCGAATATCTATGCCATCGGAGATGTTGTTCGTGGTGCCATGTTGGCGCACAAAGCGGAGGAAGAAGGGGTAATGGTCGCAGAAATTTTGGCAGGTCAAAAACCACATATTGATTATAACCTTATTCCTAATGTTATTTATACTTGGCCAGAAGTTGCCTCAGTTGGAAAAACAGAAGAAGAATTAAAGGCTGCCGGAATTGCCTATAAAAGTGGGCAGTTTCCTATGCGTGCGCTAGGACGTGCCCGTGCAAGTATGGATACCGATGGTTTTGTGAAAATCTTGGCCGATAAAACTACAGACGAAGTATTGGGTGTACACATGGTGGGTGCGCGTGTGGCTGACTTGATTGCGGAAGCGGTTACAGCCATGGAATTCCGCGCATCAGCAGAAGATATTTCCCGCATGAGTCACTCGCATCCTACTTACGCAGAAGCGGTCAAAGAAGCTGCTTTAGCGGCCACAGGCAACCGTCCGTTGCATATCTAATCAGCAGCGGTTCGACGGATTTCTTTGATGAGTGTATATTTATATTTTCCCACATCTTGAGGGACAGGGTTACGTTCTGTAATGCTAACTTCTAGATCGTAAACGAATCCTGGTATAAAATCAAAACCCTCGATTTCATCATAAAATAAGGTCCAGTTCTCTGAACCAATGGCATCTCCTTGTTGGACTAGATAACATTGCTGCTCAATCAGGCCTTGACAGCTTTGGGTGTAACTGTTGATGCGTATGAGTATACCTTCAGTCTCCCCCGTGGTTAGGTCTTTGGAACAAAAAATAAAGAGTAGGCATACAAGTAGGTTTGAGGCTTTTTTCATTGATTTAAATCAGATTGTTATTTGCATAAAATTGTAGCATTAATGATGCCAATTGTGGCCCTTGGTCTTCTTGTAAAAAGTGACCTCCTTCCACAACCTTATGTGGATGATCTTTTGTTCCGGGGATTAATTTATGGAAAACCTGTTCTCCCCCCTTGGTAATGGGATCTTGGTCACTAAACAGGGTTAGAAAGGGTTTAGTCCATTGGTTCAAGATTCCCCAAGCGATTTTATTGTTTTCGCTTTCTGGATCATTTTCACTTGTGGGAACGAGTGCAGGGAAAATTCGTGCCCCAGCTTTGTATTCATCGGTTGGGAAAGGAGCATTATATGCTTTAATTATTGCTGGAGATAAATTGGTTTTAGTCGCCATTTGAATGACAGTGGCCACATCAAATTTAGGGCTTGTGGTAGCAAAACGCTGCCAGTCCAAAAAGGCTTTTGGCGGGGTTACCGTTCCGGTGGGTAGCATGGTATTCCCTGCTACAATACTCGCAAAACGTTCTGGTTCGGCACTCACAAGTCGTAATCCAATAAGCCCTCCCCAATCTTGAATAAACAAATGAATGTCCTGCAGATCTAATTGTTTAATTAAATCATGTGTCCACTCAATGTGTTTTGCATAGGTGTAATCACTTTGCTGACTGGGTTTATCTGATTTTCCAAAACCAATTAAATCGGGTGCAATGACTCGCATTCCTCCTTCCACAAGAATTGGAATCATACTGCGATATAAATAAGACCAACTGGGTTCGCCATGCAACAGTAATGCAACAGGTCCTTCACCTTCATCCACATAATGCATACGTAAGTTGTCGGATACATTAACATAATTGGGTGTGAAAGGATAGCCTTCTAGCTTTTCAAATGCTGCTTCGGGTGTTCTGAGTATCTTCATTTAGTTGCATTTTTGGTTGTGATCGCCTGCCCATTCAATGGCTTTGATCAATAATTTTTGATGTACGGGATCATGGTAATAGGTTCCTTTGTGCCCCAAGGCAGAGTAAAAGGCTTTTCCTTCCCCCACACAATTGAACCAAACAATGGGATGGTCATCGCCCATTCCTTTATCCTTGTGTTTTTCAGTACCCTTGGAATCGGCATGCATGACCATATTTGTTTCATCTAGCGTATAAATTATGGCAGCGCCTTTATTTCGCGGACTCTCTTCAAACACATACCATTCTTCTTCCCATTCCCATTGTGAGGGGAGAGATTCACAGGCTTTGAAATTGCTAGGGCATTCGCGTGTTAATGTTCCCACTTGAAACTGCGGTTCCATGGGGTGATGCGAAAAAACAGCACGAATGAGTTCGTCGTAGTACCAGTCCCAGTCATGCGAATTGTCTCCTGTTCCGTGGATACCCACAAAACCCCCGCCTGTTTCGATATAGTCTTTAAAGGCTGCCCGTTGGTCATCATCCAAGGTTCTCCCAGTCACATTACTCCAGACAAGGACATCATACTTTTCCAATTGATGGGTCGTGAAAAGTGTAGGATCGTCTGAGATGGTGAGTTTCCAATCCTGTTGTTTGGCTAGTTCCGGAAAAACCTCCTTGGCCGCTGCTATGGCGTCGGTGTGTACCCATGCATTGGCTTTACAGTAAAGCAGTACATTCAATTGTAATTGATTCAAATCTGTTGGATCGGTAGATAGAGTCTCACCTTCATATAACAAGCGACTGAAGCTGAAATATGCGAGACAACAACCAGTAATAAGTATAATGTACAATCGAGGTCCTTTCATAAAATGGGTTTTAAGAAAAAAACATTAGGAAACGTATCCTTTAGAAAGATAATTTTTTTTTCCACTTTGTCGCTCATCAAAAAGAATTATTCCCTTGGTTGCCCCTCTTAAGTAGTGAAATAGATTGATCTAAATGGATTTGAAATTCCAGTATTTATTATTCGGCACGGGTGCTTCATAGGCTATTGTCGCGCTTGAATCTGGAGATCGATAGATTAATTTACGAGCATGTAAGCAAATCGATAGGGTCAAATATTTCTGATCGGAGCCATATTTTTCATCACCAATAATGGGTAATCCAATGTGAGCGAGTTGTGCTCTAATTTGATGAAAACGTCCAGTTTTGGGCTTTATTTCCAATAGATAGCCCAAATGGTTTTGCTCAAGAACCTGATAGCTGAGCGAACATTCTTGTGCGCCTTTGATTTTAGTGGGAACAATCTCCGCTATTTTCTTACGATTGTTTTTTAGCAAAAAATGGGTTAAAGTGCCTTTGTTTTGTGCTGGCTTTTTGTGTACAACTGCCCAGTAGGTTTTTTTTACTTTTCGACTACTAAACATTTCATTGAAGGCTACAAGAATGTTTTTTTTCTTTGCAAAAATGAGGACACCACTGGTTACGCGATCCAAACGATGGATAACACCAACATAGGCCATACGCTTATTTGTTTGTAAGTGTTTTTGCACAAGACTTTCTGCAGTAGATTCTTCAAACGGGCTTTGTTCGCTGATTAGGCCAGCCGTTTTGTTAATGACGATATAGTCCTTGTTTTCATGCAGCACTTCAAGTTGTGACATAGTTGGTTTTTGATGGGGCAAAGATAGGGGATAGTCGGGTTAACTTTAAATGAGAATATCTAGGTTTTTCGGCTTAAAAAAGTTTATTTCATTTTTTCCTTTTCACAAAGGCTGAAATTTTTCTTCTAAAGGGGCTGTATAACAGTACAATACTTACACAGACTACTGTAAAGAAGAATGCTCCTGCTATACTTTCGACAAAAGGCAATGAATATTTGACGTATTTATAAATTCCAATTCCAAACAAACTTCCGTAAAAGATAAAGTAGTGCACTATGTAAATTTCTAAAGTTTTCCCACCAATAGTGGTCCAAAAGCCTTTTTTAAAGTAATTATTTAAAAGCATGAAAATGCCGAAAAGTATAAATACATCTCCAAGCCGAATAAAGAGAAAGTTATTGTAGGCAACTTGACGAAACAGATCAATTCCTGTCAAGCTTTCAAGGTCAATGAGGAAGGGTGAGGAACGAAAAACCAGCCAAAAACCCAACGCAATAAATCCGAGTCTCCAGCTCCACAATTGACTAGTTTTAGCAGAAAAAAGATAGGCAATAGAGGCGCCTATACTGACATAGCCCAGCCAAGGAAAAAGGTAAAAAACGCCTTTGTTGGCTTTGGTCAAATAGGCAGCTATGTAGGAGGGCAGAGAAGGGAAAGTGAGGTCGACATAGTGTGGTTGAGCTAGGAAAATGAGCAGACCAATTGCAAGAAAAATAAAACTCGTCCATTGTTTTAAAAAACCGAATAGCAAGTAAATAAGGATGATAAAACTCAGACTCAACCCTATGATTTGTAAAACATCTGGATATAAAAAGGAGTTGTTGACCTGTCCGCTGAAGAGCATGGGGAGGTTGAGCCGAAGCAAATAACCCCATAGCAACAACTCCAGGGTTCGTTTGAGTCCTTTCTTTATGCGCGGATTCTTCCAGCCCTGTTGCGCATTGCGCAATAATAAAAAGGTAAATACCCAACCGGTGATGGTGAAGAAAACGGGGGCAGTGAAACCCCGACAATACAGCCAAAATGAATAGAAGCTGTTCGAAGAATCGATGTTTGCTGGGTCTAACACCCCACTAATGAAATGCCCCTGAAGCATCATTAGTATTGCAAAAGCGCGCAAGGCATCAATAAAATATAAACGAGCTTGTTTCCCCATAATTTTTACCTTTTACAAATGAAGCAAAATGTTATGGTACTTCCTAATGAGCAACCTGCTAGTTGACTTTATCGCTTGACTTTTATTTCGTTAAGTTCTTGAGGCTTTTGTAGGTCATTAACCCCATGGCACCACCAAAAAGCAGCAAGTTAAAACTGAATTTTGCCCAATTGAATTCTGTTCCATCTGCATAGTCGAATAGGGCCATTCCTGCTGCAAAGAAGAGACCAGATAAGCAGCCAGTTTTAATTGGTTTCATTGTGCTATTCTTTTAAAAATAAGATCAGATTGGAATAATCAATTATTGCATTATGGTTGGTTAATATATCTGCGCCGATTACCCCGTCAATTTTCTCCAAGCCCATGCTTTCAAATGCATCATTAACATGGTCTAAATTCATTAGCAGTAAATTAAAATCATTAATCTTGAATGTGTCAAAGGTGAAATTGTTTCCATCCGAAGCTTGCATTTGAATATTTGTCCCCCCAGCTCCTGTAGCCTCTTCTTCAGATTCTTCAGCGCTCATGTTGAATTTTCCTCTATTTTTTTCCTCAATAACCGTTGCTCCTGCACCAGTATCAAGGATGAAATTACCCTTTATTCCATTTAGCTCACCAACTATATGCAGATGCCCCGAAGGCATTTTTTCCATTTGGAGTTTGATATAGTCGGCCTTTAAAAGTTGTTGTTCTAGATTAAAACTTTCAGTTTCTTTTTTATCGGTACAAGAACCCAATAAAACCGAAATAAATAATAGGGTCAAAATGTTATGTCTATTTCTCATGTGTTGTGGGAGTTTTTAATTGCGGTTTTTTTAAAATAGCGTTCTACTAGGATAATCATGATGATCGATGATATAATTGAGAGCCAAGAACCTTCAAAGCCAAAATCTCCACCATTCCATAAGTTGTTTTCGACTATGCTAAATTCTATCAAGGAGTAGGTGTCCTGGCCACTCACATTAAACCCAAAATGGGTTTGAAAAAAGTTCCAACTGAAATGTAGTGCAATGGGGAACCATAAATTTTTTGTATGAATGTATGACTGGCCTAAAAGAATACCCGCTAAAAACAATTCGATCAAAGCGAACGTATCTATGTTAGGATTGAACCCATGCATCAAAGAAAAAAGTATAGAGGACCAAATTAGGGCGATGTATTTATTGAATGAATACATCAAGTTTCTAAGAACATATCCCCTCAATAATGTTTCTTCAACTATGGCAACAATTGTAAAGAGTAGGAATGAAATTAAAATTTCTTGCATATCAAAGTTGATGCTTTGAAAACTAAGCTGCCCCATGGAAGATAAAAGATAATAGCCAAGCCCCATGACGATTAGTCCGGCTACAATGCCAACAATAAACTCCTTTAACTTGCCTTTTGTTTTGAATCCGAGGTCAATGAATTTTTCTTTGTCCACAAATTGCATAAACAGCCCTATGACCAAAAAAGTCCCAATAAAACTAGAGAAACTAAGGGACAGTTCTTGTAAGGATGTGTTCTCGAATTCTGGATTAGATAGATCTACACCAGAAATTAAGGCACCAACATACTGAAAAATGCCAACAATAATAATGTAGGGGAGGATAAGTAAAAGTATTCTTAGCCATCCGTTGTGGTTGTGTATTTTTTTCATACTAGTTTCGTTAATGAACTGTTATGATTCGCTAAAACGAAATGTGCAAAATGTTGATTTTCCATGGCATAGATCAGATTTGGGATCGTTTCTAATCACAATGTAATAAATTTTCGGGAAATGGGTAGGAGGAGAGAAAAGCAACCCTTCTGGCGCGCGTTTATAACGCGTGACTAATTTATTAACATGATGGATAGTATTTAATGCTCGTTTGCTCTAAAAAAAAAAAAGAATGTGTAAAAAGGGTTAAGTTCCTGCATGGAGTAGAATAGATTTGGAGGTTATTCTTTAAATAATTATTTTTTCTTTTAACATATTCGGCTTAAACAAGTACTGCACGCGTTACAAACGCGCGCAAGGGGGGATAAAAGTTCGTCCATAATAAAAACATTACTGCTTAGCGCAGTTTCTCCATTTTCGCACGGATTTCTGCTAAACCAAGATTCCCAATACTGCCCAAGTGGGTGTGTTCTACCGTTCTGTTGGGGGTAAAATTATCTGCTTCAATGGCTTCCCCTAGTTCGCGGTAGGCATCGCGGAAGGGTTTTCCTGCTAGCACTTCTGCATTTAGGGTGTCCACACTAAAGAGGTAGTCGTATTTTTTCTGGTCGGTAATGTTCTTGCGTACCTTCAATTTGGGCAAACTAAATAAGAGAATTTCCAAACAGGCTTTTAGTTCTTGTACCGCTTCAATGATGGGCCCTTTGGCTAATTGTAACTCACGGTGATAACCACTGGGTAGGTTGGTGGTTAAGAGGGCTAGTTGGTTAGGAAGACCTTGCAGGCTATTGCATTTTCCTCTGACCAATTCAAAGAGATCGGGATTCTTTTTGTGGGGCATGATACTGGAACCAGTGGTGAGATCTGCGGGGAAGGAAATGAAATCGAAATCCTGTCCCATGTACAAACAAATGTCCATGCTCAGTTTAGCCAAACTACTCCCGATGGAGGAAAGGGCAGTAGCCGTACTTTTTTCTAATTTCCCTCGGCTCATTTGTGCAGCCACAGCATTTACTTTTAGTTGGTCAAACTGCAATAACTTGGTGGTTAATTCACGATCTATGGGGAAAGAACTCCCATAGCCGGCGGCACTTCCCAACGGATTCTGATCGGCCATTTTGTAGGCTGCTTCCCAAAAGTAGAGATCATCGATTAAGCTTTCTGCATAGGCAGACAACCACATCCCAATAGAAGAGGGCATGGCTACCTGTAAATGGGTGTAGCCAGGTAATAAATCCTTTTGGTGTTTTTCGGCAAGTTCAAGGAGTAAGTCGAACAAGGAAATTACATCCGCTTTCACTTCCTTTAGGGCTTGCTTAAGGTAGAGGTGCATGGCCACCAAAACCTGATCATTTCGCGATCGTGCGGTATGTATTTTTTTTCCTAAATCGCCCAATTCTGCAGTTAGGACATGTTCTATTTTGGAGTGCATGTCTTCAAATTCATCTTCTATGGTGAAATCCCCTGCTGCAGCGGCAGTTTTCAATCGGGATAAAACAGCACAGAGTTGTTCTGCCTCATTGGCTGTAATCAATCCTATTTTCCCTAGCATGCTAGCATGAGCCATAGAGGCTTCACAATCGTATAACGCTAAAACCAAATCGTATTCGCGGTCTTTACCAACAGTGAATGCATCTACTTTCTCGTGGGCTGCGGCCCCTTTTTGCCAAAGTTTCATACTATAGAATTTTATTTAAAAGAGCAATATACAACGCGATTCCTTCTTCGATTTCATGCACATAGATAAATTCATCTGCTGTGTGTGAGCGCGTGGAATCTCCAGGTCCTAATTTTAGGGAAGGACAAGAAAGTTTTGCTTGGTCGGAAAGGGTTGGAGAGCCATAGGTTTCTCTTCCCAGTGCAATACCCGCTTGCACCAATGGGTGTTCTTCTGGGATGGAAGAGGAATTTAAATCAATCGAGCGCGGTGTCAATTCAAGTGGTGCCTCTTTTTGCAACAGTGCAACAATTTCCTGATTGCTGTAACAATCATTCACCCGAACATCGATAACTAAATCTACCTTCGCTGGAACAACATTGTGTTGTTTCCCTGCATTGAGCTGTGTTAGGGTCATTTTTACTGGTCCAAGTACTTCGGATTCTTTTTCAAAGGTAAAATGACTTAGCCATTCAATTACCGCTGGTAATTTCAATAGGGGATTATCTGCGTTTGGATGGGCTGCATGACTTGCAGTTCCCTTCACTTTTCCATCAAAAACCACCAAGCCTTTTTCGGCGATGGCCAATTGCATGAGGGTGGGTTCCCCCACTATGGCAACGTCAATGGGCGGTAGGGTTTTAAGCAGACTATTCAGGCCTAAGGGTCCCGAGCTTTCCTCCTCAGCCGTAGCAGCGATAATGAGGTTGTATTTTGGGTTGGGATGATCGTAGTAGTGTGTAAAAAGCGCCATCAGGGAGACCAAGGCTCCTCCAGCATCATTGCTCCCTAGACCATAAAGTTTTCCGTCTTCTATGTGTGGATGAAACGGATCTTTGGTATAGGCAGAATTGGGCCGTACTGTATCGTGGTGGGAATTCAGTAAGAGGGTCGGTTTATTTGCATCAAAAGCTGCGTTAAAGGCATAAACATTGTTGTCCTGACGCTTTGAAGGTATATCGTGTTCAGTAAACCATTGTTCTATGCGCACCGCCGTAGGGTCTTCTTCACTCGAAAAAGATTGAATGGAAATGAGGTCATGCAATAAGGCGATGGCTTTTTCTGTTAGGGTTTTCATTTGAGTGTGATTGATGTGTAGGGGGTGTTATTGCAAATCATTTTAGTTGAACCAATGCCCACTTCTTGCAGACCACCCTTTAAGGCATCAAAGGCATTGTAGAGTTTTGGAAGCATTCCGGCTGAAATAACATTGTTTACCAATAGGTTGGTATAACTTTCTTCGGTAATATGTTTAATTAGTGAGTCAGGATCGCTAAGTTCTTTCATCACACCAGGGAGTTCAAAACAATAGTAAAGAACCGTATCATAGTGAGCTGCCATGGCTTTTCCAATTTCTGCGGCGATGGTATCGGCATTGGTATTGAATAGCTGACCTTTACCGTCATGGGTAATGGCACAACAAACCGGGCTTATGTCTTGCTCAATAAGGCTATTGAATAAGGCGGTGTTTACTTGAGAGACATCGCCAACAAAGCCATAATCGATGGCTTTAACGGGGCGTTTAATGGCTTGTATGGCATTTCCGTCGGCTCCTGACAGTCCTAGCGCATTGCAGCCCATGCCTTGTAATAATGCGACAATATTCTTGTTGAGTTGTCCGCCGTAAATTCCTGTGATGAGTTCAAGCGTGGCCGCATCGGTTACGCGACGGCCATCTTTCATTTGTACAGGAATACCCAGTTTTTCTGCCCAAAGGCTGGCTTTTTTTCCGCCACCATGGACTAAAATCTTATGTCCTTCTAGGGCAGCAAAATCAGCTAAAAAGGAAGCCAATTTAGTGGGATCTTCAATGACAGCTCCGCCTATTTTTACAATGGATAGTTTAGGCATGATCGAGCAATGTTTTGAGTACCGCTTGCGCAGCAAAAGTTCGATTGTTGGCTTGTTCAATGACAAGGGAATTTGGTCCGTCCAAGATGCCATCAGCGGCGACAATGTTTCGTCTAATAGGTAAGCAATGCATAAATTTTGCATTGTTGGTCAATGCCATTTTTTCAAGCGTAAGCATCCATTCTGCATCGGTACGCAAGACTTCTCCATACTGACTGTAGGAACACCAATTTTTGGCGTAAACAAAATCAGCTCCAGCAAAAGCTTCTTCTTGATTGTGTACAATAGGAATGTTTTTGGTGATTTTAGGATCAAGGTCATAGCCCTCAGGGTTAGCTATCACATAGTCAGCATCACGTAATTGCATCATCTGGGTAAAAGAATTTCCCACGGCATGCGGTAATGCCTTGGGGTGAGGTGCCCATGTGAGCACAACCTTTGGGCGATGAGGAGTTGCATGCTCCTCTAGGGTTAGGGCATCTGCAAGAGATTGCAGTGGATGTCCAGTAGCACTTTCCATATTGATTACAGGGATGGAAGCGTATTTGGCAAAGCTATTCAATACAATTTCTGCTTCGTCTTGTTCTTTATTGTTTAGACTGGCGAAAGCACGAATGGCTACCATATCGCAATACTGAGAGACCACCGCGGCAGCTTCCCGTACGTGTTCCGAACGAATGCCGCGCATTTCAGTACCATCTTCAAATTCCAAAGCCCAGGCTTCGTTTGAAAAGTTCATTACGATGGTATTGAAACCTAAATTTTGGGCAGCTTTTTGTGTGCTTAACCGTGTACGTAGACTAGGGTTAAAAAAGAGTAAGCCCAAGGTTTTACGTTTACCGGCAGTTTCATGCGCATATGGATTCGCTTTCAACTGTTTTGCCAGAGCGAGGGTTTGCTCAAAATTTGGAAGGTCGTTTAAGGAGATAAAGTGCTTCATGCTGCAATGGTTTTCAATGCGATTTCGAGTTGTGTAAAAAAGAAATCAATGTGTTTTTGTTGCACCGTTAGTGGTGGTAAAATGCGAAGTAGTTTTTTATTACTGCTGCCACCAGTAAATATATGGTGGTTGTAAATCAATTCTTTACGTAAGGGGCCTACTTCAAAGTCAAATTCAAGTCCAAGCATAAGCCCTCGGCCTTTGATGATTCGCACACCATCAATTTCTTTTGCTTTTTGCATAAAATATTCTCCTAGGTCCTTAGCATGTGCCTGTAGATTTTCTTCTTTGAGGACATCTAACACTGCTAGGGAGGCTGCACAGGCGAGGTGATTTCCACCAAAAGTGGTTCCTAGCATTCCATATTTAGCTCCAATGGAAGAATGTACTAATATTCCGCCGATGGGAAAACCATTTCCCATGCCTTTGGCCATACAAATGATGTGTGGTTCAATGCGGTATTTTTGATAGGCAAAAAAGGTTCCAGTACGTCCAAAACCAGCTTGGACTTCGTCGGCAATTAAACAGGCTGAATATTCATCACACAAACGCTCCATGGCATAAATAAATGCTTCTGAAGGTTCATCTAGTCCACCTACACCTTGGATGGCTTCGAAAATAACGGCGCAAACATCTCCTTTTTTTAATTCATTTTCCAAGGCCTTTTCATCATTAAAAGGAAGAAAGGTCACCTTTTGTTGTTGATTGAGTGGAGCATTAATGCTTGGATTATCTGTGGCGGCTACGGCGGCACTTGTTCTCCCATGAAAGGCATGATCAAAGGCAATGATTCGGGCCTTGTCTGTGTGAAAAGAGGCGAGTTTTAAGGCATTTTCATTGGCCTCTGCACCAGAACTACACAAGAATAATTGATAGTCATGACAGCATGAATGTTCTCCTATGGCATTGGCCAATTCGTGTTGCAGTGGGTTGTGTATGGCATTGGAATAAAAACCAATTTGGTGCATTTGCTGGGTCAAACGTTCCAAATAGCGCGGATGACCATGGCCGATAGAAATTACAGCATGCCCTCCGTATAAATCGAGGTATTCCGTACCGTTTTCATCATATACATAGACATCTTTCGCCCGCACTGGAGTGACATCATATAAGGGGTATACATCAAATAATTTCATCTTATTGGGTGGAGATTTCGTTGATTTTTTCAAAAGAAGCCACTAGGCCTTGGATGAGCGACGAGCTGAGTCCTTGGTGTTCCATTTCGTTTAGACCGGTAATCGTACACCCTCTTGGGGTAGTTACTTTGTCGATTTCTTGTTCTGGGTGGGTGTCGGTTTCAATAAGCAAAGAGGCCGCGCCTAGTGCTGTATGCATGGACATCATCATGGCTTCTTGGGCATCAAAGCCCAATTGAACACCCCCTTGGGTAGTAGCACGAATGAGTCGCATCCAAAAGGCAATTCCGCTGGCGCATATTACTGTTGCTGCCTGCATGTGTTCTTCCTCAATAATAATTGAGGTCCCCAAACCATTGAAGATGGCCGATGCTATGGCAATTCGTTTTTCACCAACACTATTCGTACACAAACAGGTCATGGATTTTCCAACGGAGATAGCCGTGTTGGGCATGCTTCGAATGATTGGAAAATCTGCACCAAGAATTGCTTCAATTCGACTGATTTTAAATCCTGTTATGGTCGAAATAATGACATGCTTCTCGGTAAGTATGTCTTTTATTTCTGCTAAAATCCCCTCGAATTGACTAGGTTGTACCGCAAAAATGAGAATATCTGACTGCTTAACGGCTTCTTTGTTGTCGGAAGTAACCGTTACATTTTTGGTTTTGTTCCAATCGCTTAGAGAATCGGGATTGCGTTTTGTGAGATGAAGGGTGGTAATGGCGTTATTGATTACCAAGCCTTTGGCAATGCTTAGGCCTAAATTTCCGGTTCCAATGATGGCTATTTTCATATGTCTTATTAAAAAATACTTGCTTTAAGTTGTAGACCCAAGGTCTCTTCCCAACCCATGATGAGGTTGAGGTTTTGTATCGCCTGTCCTGAGGCGCCTTTGATGAGGTTGTCGATGACTGAGGTAATTAGTAAAACATCCCCGTGTTTGTGCAAATGCAAAAAACACTGATTGGTATTGACGACCAATTTAAGATTCACCTCTTTTTTTGATACCTGTGTGGAGGGGGCATTCTTGTAGAAATTAGTATACAGATCGTAGGCCTCGTCTATTGAGCCATCGAATTCGGTATAGGCCGAGGCAAAAATCCCACGGGTGAAATCTCCCCTTTGTGGTAAAAATAACATTGCCGTATCGCTGCCTTGCAATTCAGCTAAGCTTTCGCCAATTTCCCCTAAATGCTGATGTGTAAAGGGCTTGTACCAAGAGAGATTGTTGTTTCTCCAAGTAAAATGAGTCGTTGGTGATAAGCTTACCCCAGCGCCAGTACTTCCTGTAGTAGCATTAATATGCACGGTATCGGTTAGTTTTTTTGCCTTTGCCAAGGGTAAAAGAGCCAGTTGAATGGCCGTAGCAAAACAGCCAGGATTTGCAATTGCCGTGGCTTTTTCAATGACTGCTTTGTTTGTTTCGGGTAAACCGTATACAAATTCTCTACCGCCAAAGTGCGCATCTGCCTTTAAACGAAAATCGTTGCTTAGATCGATGACGATGGTTGTCTCCGAAAAGTGATGCTTTTCTAAAAAAGCACTTGAATTCCCATGTCCTAAACAAAGAAAAAGCACGTCTACTTCTGCGTTGACTTTATCTGTGAAGCTTAGATCTAAGCTTCCCAAAAGATCGTGGTGTGTATCGCTTATGGCTGTACCAGGACGAGTGGTACTGTACACAAAGTTAAGTTCTAATGCGGGATGATTTATGACCAAACGGATGAGTTCTCCACCGGTATAACCAGAACCTCCTATTATTCCTACTGTTTTCATTTCTTTGATGAGTTGTTTACACTTCCGTAAATTTTGTGCGCATTGGCTGATATCTTGATAAAGCCTTTGGCATCATCGGCTGTCCACCCTTTATTCATTTCGCCATAACTGCCAAAAGAAGCATTCATAAGGTCGTTGGGAGAGGATACCCCTTCCAACTCAAATCGATAGGGGTGAAGGGTAATATAGACATCACCATTAACAGTTTTTTGGCTGCTTTCTAGGAAGCTTTCTATGTCGCGCATTACGGCATCCAGATAATTTCCTTCATGCAATTGCATACCATAAAAATTAGCCAACTGTTCTTTTTGGTGCTGTTGCCATTTTGTTTGGGTATGTTTTTCCAACAAATGGTGTGCTTTAATAATGAGCAGCGGTGCTGCAGCCTCAAAGCCAACCCGACCTTTGATCCCAATAATAGTGTCCCCTACATGGATGTCTCTTCCAATGGCGTATTCTTTTGCGATTTCTTGCAGTGATTGAATCAGTTCTACAGGGCTACCTTGGACACCATTCAACCCAACCAATTCCCCTTTTTCAAAGCTTAGAATAACTTTTTTAGGGGTAGTTGCTGTTAGCTGGCTTGGGTAGGCTGTTTCGGGCAGTGTTTGATGTGAGGTTAAGGTTTCACTTCCTCCAACACTAGTACCCCATAGACCTTGATTGATGGAGTATTGCGCTTTTTCCCATGAAAGTTCAATGCCTTGTTCTTTGAGGTAATCAATTTCTGCTTCCCGTGATAGTTGTTGATCACGTATGGGCGTAATAATTTCAATTTCTGGGGCAAGAACTTGAAATATTAAGTCAAACCGCACTTGGTCGTTTCCTGCACCCGTACTTCCGTGGGCGATGTATTTTCCCTCGATACTTTTAGCGTATTCAATAATTTCAATGGCTTGTACAATGCGTTCTGCACTAACTGAAAGCGGATAGGTGTTGTTTTTTAAAACATTTCCAAAGATCAAATACTTGACGATTTTTGCATAAAAGGTTTGCAAGGCATCGATGGATTTGTAGGTGGTAGCCCCCATGGCATAGGCTTTTTCTTCTTGTGCCTTAATTTCTCGTGCAGAGAATCCGCCCGTATTGACACTTACCGCATGTACTTCATAGCCTTCTTGGGAGAGTGTTTTGAGGCAGTAGGAGGTGTCTAACCCACCGCTATATGCTAGAACTAATTTTTTCATTTTGTTTTCTTTTTAAAGAGGCCACTTAAAAAAGTGGTTGTTTTAGATTCGGTTTGTTTATTCTCGTTGGGATCGTGTAGCATTCCTGTGCACAAACAAAGTTTGCGTTCTGTTCGGGTAAGCACATCGAAGTTTTTACAGGTCTGACAGCCCTTCCAAAACTCTGGATCATCTGTTAGCTCGGAGAAGTGAACGGGCTTGTAGCCGAGTTCATAATTTATTTTCATGACGGCTTGGCCTGTGGTAATGCCAAATATTTTTGCCCCTGGGAATTTCTCGAGTGAGAGATCAAAGACACGTTTCTTAATACGTTTAGCCAAACCTTGACCGCGGAAAGTAGGGGATACTATCAGTCCAGAATGGGCAACATATTTGCCGTGCCCCCACACTTCGATATAACAGAAGCCTGCAAAGGTACCTTCCTTAAAGGCAATAACAGCATTGCCATTTTGCATTTTTTCGATAATGTAGGCTGGAGAACGTTGTGCAATACCCGTACCTCGGTCTTTTGCCGATTCCTCTATGGTTTGGCTAATGGTTTTTGCAAAATGTATATGTTCAGGGCCCGCGTTAACAATTTCCATGGGAAATGGTTTTAGTTATAAAAAGATAAAGAAAGATGGTTTGAGAGTGGAATCGGACACACCTAAATTCCATAATAGTATTAGACCCCCAAGGGGCGACGAGCGCGCGGGAAGCGGAAAGAAACGAACGGTAAGTTGGTTATTGTTTTCATAATACAATGCAAAAATGCGTCAAATTATTCAGTTAACCAAATTCTATCCCCCTCTGTACCCTTTTTATACTTTTTTAAAACATTATCTTTGCCCTGTGTTAAAAATGGTACAAAAACAATTGAAGGCCTTGCTGGAAATACATCCGCAAGCTCACTTTCTACTCGCCAATAGTGGAGGAGTAGACAGTATGGTTTTGTTTCATTTATTGTTGAAAACAGGGTGTCCTTTTTCAGTAGCACACTGTAATTTTGGTTTACGTGGAGCGGCAAGCGATGGAGATGAAAACTTCATTATTGCACTATGCCATAAGCATCAAATAACGTTACATACTAAAAACTTTGCGACCAAAGCCTATGCCAACACCAATGGGGTTTCCATACAAATGGCCGCACGTGAATTGCGCTATGAATGGTTTGAAACCCTTAAAAATCAACATAATTTTTCGCACTTACTCACCGCGCATCATTTGGATGATCAGTTGGAAACCTTTATGATTAATGTGGGTAGAGGTAGTGGTCTAAAAGGGTTGCGCGGGATTAGATCTGAAACTATAGTCCGCCCTTTACTGCCTTTTTCTAAAGCAATGATAGTAGATTATGCAAAGGCAAATGCCATCGAGTGGCGAGAAGATGCTTCTAATGCTTCTGATGATTACCTACGTAATCAACTCCGACATCTGGTTATTCCCCAATGGAAAGCGGCCAATACTAACTTGCTGCATAATGCCTCGGAGACATTTAATCATTTAGCACTAGCGCAGGAGGCATTGAGCGTTGTTCTTGCGCAATTTAAAGCGGAATATTTTGATGAGAATAAAGGAGTAACTAAGGTTTCATTGAAAGCTATTAAGGCGCTTAAACCCCTCGATTATTATCTGTTTGCATTGTTTTCTTCTTATGGTTTCACCCATTTAGCTGACCTTCATTCCCTGCTAGAGGCACAAAGCGGAAAACAATTGACTTCAGCTTCACATCGTTTGGTGCGCGATAGAAACCATCTTTTATTAACTTTGAGAATTGCCGACGAGCAGCTAGCTGAAGTTGAATGGACACCTACGGAAAATCTTGTTTCCCCCATTTGTTTATCTATTAGCCAAGAAGCAATTCTTTCGCCTGAACACGCTCTCTTAGATGCTAGTCTGTTAAAATATCCCTTAATCCTTCGTAAATACAACGAAGGAGATTATTTTTACCCTATTGGAATGCCAGGAAAGAAAAAGCTGAGTAAGTTTTTTAAAGACCAAAAGTATTCTATGATAGAAAAAGAAAATCAGTGGTTGTTGTGTAGTGAGGGGCAAATTGTTTGGGTGATTGGCCAAAGGGTCGACGCTCGTTTTGCGGCTTCTACTGCTACAGAAAACCCTTTAATAATTAAATGTACTTGAAAAAATATTTTCTACTACTATTCCTCTTTTTTGGTTGGGCAACTTTTGCGCAAGGGGAGGAGGAGCCTGTTCAATGGACCACTTCAATAGAACGCTTATCGGCAACAGAAGCTGTTTTACATTTTAATGCAGCCATTAAAGAAAAATGGCACTTATATAGCCTCAAAGAATTTGAAGACGGCCCTTTACCAACAGAATTCACTTTTGTATTTGATTCGTTGAAAATCGGTTTAAAAGGGGAGATGGAAAGTAGTTTGCCCCAAGTTGAATTCGATCAAATATTTGAAATTGACCTGCCCTTCTTTGAAGAGGAAGCCTCATTTTCACAAGCAATTGTTCTTCTTGATCCGGCGGTAGAAGAAATCCGTGGAGAGATCAATTACCAAGCCTGTGATGATAAGGTATGTATTTTCAGAACAGAGCCTTTTGCTTTTTCTTTGACAGGAGAAGTCATTGCAGCCTCGACGATAGAAGTCACTGAAGAGGACAAAGCCCGTTCGGCAGCACTTACCCTCTCGCTCAAAAACAAGGAATTACTGTCTAGCGGATTGGTGGATGAAGAAGATGCCTCTCCCTTATTGAATTTATTCCTTTTGGGCTTTTTGGGCGGACTCATTGCTTTGTTAACTACTTGTGTATTTCCTATGATACCACTGACGGTTTCTTTTTTCTTGAAGCAGGGAAGTAGTTTGCGAAAGGGAATTTTTAATGCATTGCTCTATGGAGGATTTATTGTGTTCATTTATGTTTTACTGAGTTTACCCTTTCATTTCCTCGATTCACTTAATCCAGAGATTCTCAACAGTATTTCAACCAATGTTCCCTTGAACTTGGTTTTCTTCGGAGTATTTGTCTTTTTTGCCTTCTCCTTTTTTGGCTTTTATGAATTGACCTTACCCTCGCGTTGGGGGAATACAACGGACGAGAGTTCGAACCTAAAAGGAGCAGCGGGCATCTTTTTCATGGCGCTAACCCTTGCCATTGTCTCGTTTTCCTGTACAGGCCCAATTCTAGGTTCCCTCTTGGCAGGATCGCTTACCGCCGATGGTGGGGCCATGCAATTAACCGCCGGGATGACTGGGTTTGGGGTGGCACATGCTCTCCCTTTTGCCTTGTTTGCCCTTTTTCCCAATGCCTTAACTGCTTTGCCCAAATCGGGAGGATGGATGACTACGGTGAAAGTTGTGTTAGGATTTTTGGAACTCGCACTGGCCTTGAAATTCTTGTCCAATGCCGATTTAGTTTCCCATTGGGGTTTACTGAAACGCGAAGTTTTTGTGGGAATATGGGTACTCTTGGCGTTCGGATTAACCCTTTACTTATTTGAACTGATCCGCTTTCAGCATGATATAAAAGGAAGATTATCAAAGACGAGAATGGGGCTTGGCGCTTTGAGTTTAGTACTCACGGCCTACCTTTTCAATGGACTAGTGTCCAAAGAAAATGCATTAACCCTTTTGAGTGGCTTCCCTCCACCAGCATTTTATAGCATTTATACCACAACAACTGATTGTCCTCTGGGGCTTGATTGTTACAAGGATTTTGAACGCGGATTGGCCGTAGCCCGTTTGCAAGGCAAACCCATCTTGTTGGATTTCACGGGTTGGGCCTGTGTAAACTGCCGCAAGATGGAAGAAAATGTATGGTCGAAACCCGCCATTTTTTCATTATTGAACGAAGAAGTTGTATTAATTTCCCTCTACATAGATGACCGAACTGCACTCCCAGAAAAAGATCAATTCAATTTCCAATATTCAGATGGTCGCATACGAAGCATCAATACAGTGGGAGAAAAGTGGGCAACGTTTCAAAGCCTAAATTTCTCTACAGCTTCGCAGCCCTATTATGTGCTCATGCAGCCCAATGGAACGCTGCTAAACACGCCCATTCAGTACTCAGATGCTGATACATACTTGGCATGGTTGAAGGACGGACTGGCCCAATAACTAGCGTTATATTCTTTTTCGAATTTTTCTGATTTTCCGTTCTACTTGTATGGCTTTGCCTGTATAGCGAAAATTCGCTTTATTCGCTTTTAATTCAAGTTTATAATGGTAGCCAGCTCCCTGTTTTTCCCATACATAAGTATTTTTCATGTGCTTAGGAGAACCAAAATAGGCTTCGATTAAGGCAATGTTTTCTTTCTGCTGCTGTGGAGAGACATCGAAGGATAAAGGCGTTTTAGCTCATGCCATGTTTTCTCATACTGAAGAGGATTTAAATAATATCACTTTAGGGGCTTCCTTGAATAGAGAAACTACTGGACATTGCTTTTTTAAAATGAATGGCCAACGGGTGTATAAATATGCTACTACATGGTTACCACAAGTTATTAGGCAAGCACTCGATAAAGTAGAAATAACGCCTAGTGAGGTAGATTATTTTTTCTTTCATCAAGCCAACGCAAAAATGCTTCGGGTTATTGCTAGTAATTTGATGGATCTTTATGGTATAACAGATCAACAGTATGTCGATAAAATTCCCTCCAGTATTAGTTTCTTGGGAAATACTTCTGTGGCAACCATTCCTACGCTTTTCGATCTAGTGAATAAACAGCAAATGGAAGGTTTTACCTTAAAAGAGGGGCAGACCTATGTATTTGCTTCTGTAGGAGCTGGAATGCATTGTAATGCTGTGGTGTACAAAAGCTAGTAGCGTAAAAAACATTATCTTGATCATAAAAATCAATGTTTTCAAAATTTAAGGGTGGTCCTGCATTCATTGTCACCGCAGCCTTTATTGGCCCGGGTACCATCACTTTATGTGTTCTAGCCGGAGTCCAGCATGGTTTTTCTTTGCTTTGGGCCATGGTAGTTTCCATTTTGATCACCATTATTATTCAAAACACAACGGCTCGTATCAGTTTTACAACCCGTAAGGGCTTGGCAGAAAGCCTTCTTTCACAAGCAAAACATCCACTGGTAAAATTCTTTTTAGGTCTATTGCTAATAAGTGCAATATTTATAGGTAATTCGGCCTATGAGGCAGGGAATATATCAGGCGCACTTATTGGCTTTCAGGCATTAATGCCATCTCTGGATTTTCATTTTGGGACTAAACTTAATTTTTTGCCCATAGTGGTGGGTGCTTTGATTGGGACGCTTATTCTTGTGGGTTCCCCTAAACATTTAAAAAATGTATTGATCGGAATTGTTCTTGTGATGAGTATCTCTTTTTTTATAACCGCTATTCTTACGCAACCCAGCATAACAGCTGTTTTTAGAGGGATCTTTGTTCCTTCTTTCAATGCAAAAGACACTTTGATTATTGTGGGACTTCTGGGGACTACTGTAGTTCCCTATAACTTATTTCTTCATGCTGCATTGGTGAAAAACGCTCATTTGTCTTTAGACGCCTTGCGTGTCGACACCTTTATTGCGGTTGGTTTAGGTGGAATGATCTCTATTGCCATTATTATTTGTGCTGCTGCACTACAAGGACAATCCATTGAGACTGCTGCAGATTTAGGCCAATCACTGGCTCCTTTGTACGGAAGTTTTGCAACCATTTTAATGTCCATTGGATTGTTTGCTGCTGGTGTAACTTCGGCGCTTACTGCCCCTATGGCAGCTGCTTTTGTGGTTTGCGAATGTTTTGGATGGCGGTCAGATTCTGTTGGGTATAAATCAGTTGCATTGTTGGTTCTAAGCGCTGGAATTCTGTTTGCTTCGCTAGGAATTAAGCCTATTGAGATTATTCGTTTTGCACAAATTACCAACGGAATCTTACTACCCGTTGTTGGTTTCTTTATTTTGTTATTGGTCAATAATACTAAGTTAATGCGAGGAAATACAGTAGGTATAGGAACAAATATCCTTCTTTTTTGCATTGAATTTTTCTTCCTTTTCTTGGGGGTAAAAAGCCTTGACTTAATTTTTTAGCATGTACAGCATAGATTTAAATTGTGATATGGGGGAGGGAACGGGCAATGATGCCTTGCTGATGCCCTATATTTCTTCTTGTTCTATTGCCTGCGGAGGACATTATGGCACAAAACAATCCATCGCTGCAACAGCGACATTGGCTAAAGCCAAGGGTGTACGTATAGGTGCCCATCCCGCTTATCCAGATCCGGAAAATTTTGGCCGTAAATCCATGGATTTATCCCATGGTTCCTTGCAAGATGCCTTGCGTAGACAGTTAGACACTTTTTTTAGCGTGTGTACAGTAGTCAACCATATAAAACCTCATGGAGCCTTATATAATGATTTGTTTTTCGATCGTGAAAAGGCTGCAGCAGTGGTCGCTGTTTTTTCTGAGTATGCGCCTGGAATTAAGGTGTATTGCGCTCCTGGAAGCCAGTTGGCCACTGTTGCAGCCAAGCAAGGTTTTTCAGTAAGATTGGAGGCCTTCGCTGATCGTGCTTATGCTTCTGATGGCACCTTGGTTGCACGCACCAAAAAAAATGCTGTTTTGATCGACAAACAGCACATGGCGCAACAGCTTATTCAGATAATAAAATCAGAAACTGTGACAAGTATTACGGGAGAAATCATTCCCATGAAAGCGCAAACCATTTGCCTGCACGGCGATGGAGTAGGCGTGGTGGAAAATGCTGCCTTTTTAGTCGAATCTTTAAAACAAAATAGGATAAGTGTCGAAGGATTATAAGATTTTAATGGTCAACACCAGGCTGTATTCTCTTCATTTTAGCGAAGCTTACAAGAAGCCGTTGTGGCCTATTGTTCTAGAGCTTAAAAAACTATTTTCTGCAGAGACAGAAATCACCAATACCTTTAACAGAATCAACCTTGTTTTCTCCCACGACCAGCAGAAAGACGTAGTTGTTGCTACTGTAGCGATGTTGAATTTTGGCTTTAAGGCTGAGAATGGGCCCACGAAGATTTGGGAAATCCCCATTTGTTTTGACCCCATTTTTTCCAATGATTTAGCTGATGTTTTTAGTGGGAATCAGCAAGAGATCGAGGTATATAAGAAGGGGTTTTTAGCAACTGTGTTCACCCTTAAGATGTATGGGTTTCTTCCTGGTTTTGGCTATTTATCTGGTTTGCCCAAAGAATTACATTTGGACCGAAAAAGCAATCCTTCTTCTCTCACACCCAAGGGAACTGTAGGGGTTGGGGGAAAACAGGTGGGTGTTTATCCACAGGATAGCCCTGGAGGTTGGCAAAACCTTGGAAACTGCCCCCTACCTTGGATTAATTTCTTGAAAGAACCCTATGTGTTTGTTGCTATTGGCGATAATGTTCGCTTTGTAGAGATTGATTTGGCAACACATAACGAAATAGCGCTTAGTGTAGTCAAGGGACTTTATCAACCTAATTTCACTGGCTTGTGATTATAGTTGAATCTCCTGGTTTTTATACCACAGTTCAAGATCGGGGACGATATGGCTTTCGGCATTTGGGTGTACCGGTGGCTGGTCCCATGGACCACCAAGCTTTTGATTTAGCCAATGCATTACTGCCCCATGCGAACGATGCTTGTGTTTTTGAATGTACACTCATTGGGCCTTCCCTCATACTAGAAGAAGAGGTCCGATTTGTGGTCACGGGCGCTCCAATTGCGATCTTGCTCAATGGAGTGGCGCTTGTGATGAATAAGGTATATTGTGCGCCCAAAAACAGTAAATTAGAATTGGGTAAGGTGTTAAGTGGTATGCGTTCCTATCTGCGTTTAGAAGCGGAATTAATTACTCCAGTTGTCTTGAAGAGTAAATCCTTCTATGTGCCTATAACTTCGCAAAGAAGTATTGCTAAAGGAGATGTTTTATCCTATACCTCCAGAACATTAACCGCAGAAAAGAATAACGCCCAATTGCGTGTTGTTGATGATTATATTTCCTCGAAAAGCTTGGAGGTTTCACCAGGGCCAGATTGGGCGCTTTTGACGAACAAGCAACAACAGCAACTAATGGATGAACCCCATCGCGTAGAGGCACAAAACCGAATGGGTTATCGACTTACCAGTTCAGTGAAAATTAATGCCTCGGCTTTGTTGAGTCAGTTGGTCGTTCCAGGAATGGTTCAACTTACACCGGGTGGAAAATTACTTGTAGCTACCGCAGATTGTCAGGTAACTGGTGGTTACTTACAGGTCGTGCAATTGGATGCCTCTTCCCTCAATAGTTTGGTGCAAAAAAGAGAGGGTGAGGTCCTTACTTTTCGAAATAAACATCGTTAAAGGGAACACGAAACTGTGGTCCATAGATTCCCCCTTCTCCGCGAATACCACAGCTGATAATCATGTTGATCATGGCTCCTTTTGGAAGCCCCAAGATATCTTTAACGCGTTTGGAGTCAAAGCCTTCCATTGGGCAGGTGTCATAGCCATGGGCGGCCATGCTGATCATGAAGTTTTGTGCTGCCAAAGCAGTGCTTTTGTGTGCAACCACTTTCAGATCACTAGCAGAAACCTGCCGATACATTGGCTTTGAAAGTCCACTGATATAAGCGAAAATTCTTTTAAAAAAGCCGAGTATACCAAAGTAATCGGTATAAAGTGCTGGGATGATTTTGGTGTAATAATTGGTCGCCATTTTTTCACGCTTACTATCGCGTTTTCATTGTGCTTCGAATTGAGCGTTCAAAAAAGCTAGGTTGGCTTTGACCCGTGACTTCCATAAATCTTTCCGCACTACAGGAATCACAAATTGCAGCGCGGTTTTTGCTGCTGCTTGATTGAAACATGCTTCAGCAATTTTAGCTTTTGCGCTCGGGTCTATAACATGATAAAATTCCCATAATTGTAGATTACTGCTTGTTGGCGCTATGGTAGCTTGTTGCACACATTGTTTTACTACTGCTGTATCTATTGATTTTGTTGGATCATAGACACGAACAGATCGGCGATAGTTTATCGCTTCACTTACCGTTTTTTCGGTCATATTAATAGTTTTTTAAAAGTTTTTTCAACCAGTTAAAGGACTTGGGGTAGGGTGCATAGCGAATCGATGGATCGATCCATGTGCCTCTTTTGACAAAAGGTTTGTAGTGGGTAAATGCATCAAAGGAATATTTTCCATGGTAAGCACCCATGCCGCTATGACCCACTCCTCCAAAGGGAAGATTGTCATTGGCAAATTGGATTAGGCTATCGTTGGTGACGCCACCTCCATAGGAGTGTTGTGCAAAAATGCGTTTAATGAATTTTTTTCGTTTTGAGAAGACATAAAACCCTAGTGGACGTTCGTATTGCTCAATTATTGCATCGATTTCATTTTCGTTTGTGTAGGCCAATACTGGTAAAATTGGACCAAAGAGCTCTTCTTCCATGGTTGGATGAGAACTGTCGTCTACCGCAAGAACGGTTGGACCAAAGTACTTGGTTTTCGCGTCATGATCACCTCCGTGGGCTAGATGAGCGCCTTTCACCAAGTGAACCATACGATCAAAATGTTTGTCGTGGGCTATGCGTGCATAACTTTTAGATGTTGAAGCGTCATCCCCAAAAGCGTGTTTAATTTCTTTCACGATCGCGCTAATCAATTGATCTTTTATGGAGGCCTCCGCTAGAATATAATCTGGCGCAATACAGGTTTGTCCACAGTTCACAAACTTTCCCCAAACAATTCGTTTTGCGCTTAATTCGATGGGTGCAGACGCATCGACGATACACGGATTTTTCCCTCCCAATTCTAGGATGGTGGGCGTGAGGTGAACTGCAGCTGCCTTGGCAATTATTTTAGCAATATTGGTACTTCCGGTAAAAAAGATATGATCCCAGCGAAGTTGAAGCAATTCATTGGCTGCAGAAGCATCTCCGTTTATGACAGTTACATGTTGCGGATCAAAGGATTTTGCTATAATGCTAGCAACTACTTCGGCCGTTTTGGGTGCGTGTTCTGAAGGCTTTAAAACCACGGTATTTCCAGCGGCTACGGCCCCAATTACGGTAGCTAAAGACAATTGGAATGGATAATTCCACGGACTTATTTGCAAGCAACAACCATAGGGTTCAGGTAATAAATAATCTTTTGATGGGAAATTAAGTAAAGAGGATTTGATCCGTTTGGGCATCGCCCAGCGCTCCATGTTTTTAATCATCGTCTTTAATTCAGACATCACCACAAAATACTCGGTCAAATAGGCTTCGAATTCTGGTTTCCCTAAATCTGCAAAAAGTGCTTGATGGATCGTCTTTTCTTCCTCCAATAATACCGCTTGGAAACGAATAAGACTATCTTTACGAAATTGAATATTTTTTGTTTGCTGTGATTTGAAAAAAGCACGCTGTTTAATGTGAGCTTCAGAAATTTTCATTTCAAGGTTTTGTTTTTTTGAAAATAAGTAACTTTTTTTAAATAAGTGGGAATGTGATGACTTTTCTTCATTTAATTTGCCTCACATTAAATACTTAGGAATAACTATATTTTTATACTTAATAATATGATATCTAGACCATTAACCTTTTTATTGTCTCGTTGGACATAATGGTTAAAAATCTTTTTAAACTGCAGTGCCTTTTTTGCATTTTAAATTCGTTATAATTTACAATTACATGGAGCTCAATAAATACAGTAAAGCGGTCACACAAGACCCAACCCAACCAGCCGCACAGGCAATGTTGCACGCCATTGGTTTAACCGATGAAGACTTTAAAAAACCTTTGATTGGAATTGCCAGCACTGGTTATGAAGGGAATCCGTGTAATATGCATTTGAATGCACTTTCTGTCGATATCAAAAAAGGTGTTCAAACTGCCAATTTGGTGGGGTTAATATTTAACACCATTGGTGTAAGTGATGGAATTTCCATGGGTACACCTGGGATGCGATTTTCATTGCCTTCACGTGATGTAATTGCCGATTCTGTGGAAACGGTGGTTCAGGCCATGTCCTATGATGGTGTTGTGACTGTTGTGGGCTGTGATAAAAATATGCCTGGAGCTCTTATGGCTATGTTGCGCTTGAATCGCCCCAGTATTTTGGTGTATGGAGGTACAATAGCCGCTGGTTGTCACAAAGACAAAAAACTCGATGTTGTTTCTGCCTTTGAAGCTTGGGGAGAAAAAGTAGCTGGAACTATAGACGAAAAAGAATACAAAGAAGTGGTGCGTAACGCCTGCCCAGGCGCAGGTGCTTGTGGAGGAATGTATACTGCCAATACCATGGCCTCGGCCATTGAAGCTTTAGGAATGGCTTTACCGTATAATTCATCCAATCCAGCTGTTAGTCCAGACAAGAAAGAAGAATGTGAGCGTGTTGGAAATGCGCTGAAACATTTGATAGAAAATGACATTAAACCCAAAGATATTGTAACCGCTAAGGCCTTAGAAAACGCCATCCGCTTGATTGCTGTTTTGGGAGGATCTACGAATGCTGTGTTGCATTTCTTGGCCATTGCTAAGGCGGCAAAACTCGATTTTACCATTGATGATTTTCAAAAATTAATGGACAAGACACCCTTTCTTGCTGATTTAAAACCCAGCGGAAAATACTTAATGGAAGACTTACACAATATTGGCGGAGTTCCTGCTGTATTGAAATTTATGTTGGAAGAGGGGCTACTCCACGGAGACTGTTTAACCGTTACCGGAAAAACACTGGCTGAAAACCTAGCAGATGTTCCTTCGTTAAAAGAAGGGCAAGAGATCATAAAGCCAATGAGTAGCCCGATCAAAGCCACTGGACACATACGCATATTGAAAGGAAATTTAGCTACAGGAGGATCTGTAGCAAAAATTACCGGAAAAGAAGGCTTGGTTTTCAAAGGCCCAGCACGTGTATTCAACGGGGAGTATGAAGCCAATGACGGAATTCGTCAAGGCATGGTGCAGAAAGGAGAAGTTGTTGTGATTCGATATGAAGGACCTAAAGGAGGCCCTGGGATGCCAGAAATGTTAAAACCTACGGCTGCCATTATGGGCGTTGGTCTTGGCAAAGATGTAGCTTTAATTACTGATGGTCGTTTTTCAGGTGGAACCCACGGTTTTGTTGTTGGACATATTGTTCCTGAAGCGCAAGAAGGAGGAGCTATTGGCTTACTCGAAGATGGAGACATTATTGAAATCAATGCGGAGAAAAACACCTTGGAAGTTCATTTGTCAGATGCAGAGTTAAATGAGCGTAAAGCAAAATGGACGGCCCCAGAACTTAAGTTTTCTAGTGGTGTGCTCTATAAATATATTAAAAACGTGTCTACGGCCTCAGAGGGTTGTGTGACTGATGAATAAAGGAATATGAAAAACGAACAATCACTCCACATTTCTGGAGCTGAAGCGGTTATCCGATGCCTTTTGGCGGAAGGCGCTGATTTGATTTATGGTTATCCTGGGGGGGCAATCATGCCCATTTACGATGAACTCTACAAATTCAGTGATCAATTGCGCCATGTTTTAACACGTCATGAGCAAGGAGCGACGCACGCAGCACAAGGTTATGCGCGTACTTCCGGGAAAGTAGGGGTTGCCATAGCAACCTCTGGACCAGGAGCAACAAACCTAGTTACTGGGATTGCTGATGCACAAATCGATTCAACCCCAATGGTGTGTATTACCGGCCAAGTTGCCTCTCATTTATTGGGTTCAGATGCATTTCAAGAAACAGATATCATTGGAATTTCAACTCCGGTAACAAAATGGAATTATCAAATTACCAAAGCCAGTGAAATTCCAGTCATCATGGCAAAAGCATTTTATATTGCCCGATCTGGAAGACCTGGCCCTGTTCTTATCGATATTACCAAAGATGCCCAATTCGAATTCTTTGACTTTGCGTATGAAAAATGCAAGGGAGTTCGTTCCTATCAACCTGTTCCTGTTTTGGACATGGCGCAAGTAAATGAAGCCGCTGCCGCAATCAATGAAGCTAAACAACCCATGATTGTTTGGGGACAAGGGGTAATTTTAGGGGAAGCAGAAGAAGAGTTTAAAGCCTTTGTAGAAAGCAGTGGGATTCCATCGGTTTGGACCATATTAGGTTTATCAGCCTTGCCAACAGCCCATCCTTTAAACATGGGAATGGTTGGAATGCATGGAAATTATGGCCCCAATTTACTGACCAATGAATGTGATGTGCTAATTGCCATTGGAATGCGTTTTGACGACCGAGTTACTGGGAATTTAGCTACCTATGCTAAACAAGCCAAAGTGGTTCACTTGGAAATAGATCCTGCAGAAATCAGTAAAAATGTACATGCCGATTTCCCTATTTTAGGGAATTGTAAAGAAAGCCTTCTCGCGCTAACTAAACTGGTGCAACACAAGCCATTGAATGAGTGGAAAGGACGTTTTGCTGCCCATATGGAAACAGAATACGAAACGGTCATTAAAGACGATAAGCTTCCAACCAAAGGTGGTTTAACCATGGGTGAAGCTATTGTTGCCATCAATAAATACACAGGCGGTGATGCAGTAATCGTAACAGATGTTGGACAGCACCAAATGATTACTTGCCGATATGCAGAATTTATTCGTTCTAAAAGTAACGTTACCTCTGGTGGATTGGGAACAATGGGCTTTGCTTTACCTGCAGCCATTGGCGCAAAAATGGGTGCTGAAGACCGACATGTTGTTGCTGTAATTGGTGATGGAGGGTATCAAATGACCATTCAAGAATTAGGTACCATATTTCAAACGGGAGCTGCGGTAAAAATTGTCGTTTTGAACAACGATTACCTCGGAATGGTCCGCCAATGGCAGCAGCTGTTTTTTGACAAACGCTATGCCTCAACAGAAATGACCAATCCTGATTTTGTGATGATTGCCCAAGGCTACAACATCGATGCACAACGAGTCACCGAACGTGCTCAGCTCGATGCAGCTGTCAAAGAAATGATCGCTTCAGACAAACCATATTTCCTTGAAGTGTGCGTGGAAAAAGAAGCCAATGTATTCCCGATGATTCCTACCGGAGCATCTGTATCTGATATAAGACTACAATAATGAGTGAAACTACACGCTATACCATCTCGATTTATACCGAAAACAACATTGGCTTGCTCAATCGTATCTCGGCTATTTTTTTAAAGCGCCATATTAATTTCCTTAGTTTTTCAACCTCTCAATCTGAGATTCCTGATGTTTTTCGCTTTGTCATCGTAGTAAAGATGACAGAATCTGGGGTAAAGAAAATTGTGCAGCAAATTGAAAAACAAGTTGATGTGATCAAGGCTTTTTACCATACCGATGAAGAAACCATTTTTCAAGAATCGGCATTGTATAAAGTAAAATCGAGTTATTTGTTTGAAGAACGTCAAATACAAAACATCATCAAAGACAGTCATGCAAATATTGTAACTGTTTCTCCAGAATTCTTTGTAATTGAAAAAACAGGCTTCAGGCACGAAACAGAAAAACTAAGAGAAGATTTAGCCCCATACGGATTATTACAATTTGTACGTTCAGGACGTATTTCTGTAACAAAATCTCCCATGGGTATCTCAGAAATTTTAAATAATTTTAACAACCAAAATAACGATTAAACAAAACACAATGGCAAATTATTTTAACCAACTATCATTACGTGACCAACTGGACCAACTAGGGCAATGCCGCTTCATGGATTCTTCCGAATTCAGCGATGGCATTTCTGCTTTAGAAGGAAAGAAAATTGTCATTGTTGGGTGTGGAGCACAAGGACTAAATCAAGGCTTAAACATGCGTGATTCTGGCTTGGACATCTCTTATGCTTTACGTCAAGGAGCTATCGACAACAAAAGAGCATCTTTTCAAAACGCAACAGACAATAACTTTCCAGTGGGAAGTTACGAGGAAATGATTCCTGACGCTGATGTTGTTATCAACCTTACGCCCGATAAAAACCATACAGCTGTTGTCAACGCTGTAATACCCATCATGAAGCAGGGAGCAACGCTTTCCTATTCGCATGGATTCAACATTGTTGAAGAAGGTACTCAGGTTAGAAAGGATTTAACCGTCATTATGGTTGCACCAAAATGCCCTGGTTCTGAAGTACGAGAAGAGTACAAGCGTGGGTTTGGTGTTCCAACACTTATTGCTGTTCACCCAGAGAATGATCCTCAGGGTCATGGTTTGGCACAAGCCAAAGCCTATGCGGTGGGTACAGGTGGACATCGTGCGGGTGTATTAGAATCGTCTTTTGTTGCTGAAGTGAAGTCAGACCTTATGGGAGAGCAAACCATTTTGTGTGGTGTGCTACAAACAGGATCGATCCTTTGCTTCGATAAAATGGTTGAAAAAGGAATTGACGCTGCCTATGCTGCTAAATTGATCCAATACGGTTGGGAAACCATTACTGAGGCATTGAAACACGGTGGAATCACGAATATGATGGATCGTTTATCTAATCCAGCTAAAATAAAAGCCTTTGAATTGTCTGAGCAATTGAAGGAAATTATGGAGCCTTTGTTCCATAAACACATGGACGATATCATGTCTGGGCATTTCTCTAAGACAATGATGGAAGACTGGGCCAATGACGATAAAAACTTATTGGGGTGGAGAGCCGCCACTGGTGAAACTGCTTTTGAAAAAACGGCGCCAACCGACCAAGAAATCACTGAGCAAGAATTCTTTGATCATGGCCTTTTGATGGTTGCCTTTGTTCGCGCTGGGGTAGAACTAGCATTTGATACAATGGTTTCTGCTGGAATCAAAGAAGAGTCTGCTTACTATGAGTCTTTGCACGAAACGCCGCTTATCGCCAATACCATTGCGCGTAAGAAATTATTTGAAATGAACCGTGTAATTTCTGATACAGCTGAATACGGTTGTTACCTTTTTGATCATGCATGTAAGCCTTTATTGGTTGATTTCATGAAAGGAATTGAAACGGATGTGATTGGTTCTTCTTTTGCCGCTAATACTGGTAACGGTGTAGATAACAAACAATTGATTGATGTGAATGAAATCATTCGCTTTCACCCAATCGAATTGATTGGTTATGAGTTGAGAAACTCGATGACTGCCATGAAAAAAATAGTATAAGATGAGACAGCCAAATGTTGAAGGAGCTTTAGCCGCTCATGCGCGACTAAAACAAGTGGCTTTGGTCACTCCCTTTCAATATTTGGCTCGTTTTTCTGAAAAACTTGGGGCCAGTGTTTTTGCCAAAAGAGAAGACTTGCAACAAGTCCGCTCGTTCAAAATACGTGGCGCCTACAATAAATTCTTAACCCTAACCGAAGAAGAACGGTCCAAAGGTGCAGTCTGCGCCAGTGCTGGTAACCATGCCCAAGGTTTTGCCTATGCTTGTCGTGCATTAAAAGTTAAAGGAACCGTTTTTATGCCTGTTCCTACACCAGGACAGAAAGTTGACCAGGTGCGTATGTTTGGTGGCGCTTTTGTCGACATTCAACTCATTGGCGATACTTTCGATGATTCTTCAAAGGCTGCGCAGCAGTATCAAAAAGAAAATAACCTGGTATTTATTCACCCTTTTGATGATGTCGATGTAATAGAAGGCCAGGCAACCATTGCTCTTGAAATCATTGCGCAAGCACCAAAAACCTTGGATTATTTATTTGTCCCTGTGGGTGGAGGTGGATTAATTTCAGGAATTTTGACCGTTTTTAAGTCCCTCTCTCCTTCCACTAAAATTATTGGTGTAGAGCCAGCGGGAGCTCCTTCACTTCGCGTTTCTCTTGACAATAAAAAAAATACACGTTTAGAAACAATCGATAAGTTTGTCGATGGAGCTGCGGTACAACGGGTTGGTGATCTTTGCTTTGCTGTTTGTGAAACCCATTTGGATGATTGTATTTCAGTAGATGAAGGACGTATATGTCAAGAAATTCTTGCTTTGTATAATACGGAAGGAATTGTTGCTGAACCTGCTGGTGCCATTTCATTGGCTGCCCTAGATCAGTATTCAGATAAATTAGTAGGAAAGCAAGTTGGAACACTCGTTTGCGGCGGAAATAATGACATTACCAGAACCCCAGAAATTCATGAACGCGCCTTGTTATATGCACAATTAAAGCATTATTTTATTGTCCGTTTCCCACAACGTGCCGGCGCCCTAAAAGAATTTGTAAATAATATTTTAGGCCCAGAAGATGATATTACCTTTTTTGAATACGCCAAAAAGAACAGTAGGGTGGATGCTCCTGCCGTTGTCGGTATTCAACTAAAAAACGCTGCTGACTTTGAACCACTTGTTGCTCGCATGAAAGGCCATGGTTTTTTTGGCGACTATCTCAATGAAAAGCCTGACTTATTCCAGTACCTTATTTAGTGGTTTAAAAAACCAAGGGGATCGCAAATTTAAAAAGTGCGATGAGCAAGACTACCGCAATTAGGTTGATGATGATCCCAACACGTGCCATTTGTGCAACTTTGACATAGCCACTAGCAAATACAATGGCATTAGGAGGGGTGGCCATGGGAAGCATGAAGGCACAACTGCTTGCCATGGTAACGGGAATTAAGAGATATAAGATTGGAATTTCTAACCCTAAAGCGATTCCTGCTACAACGGGTGCCAGTACGGCAACCAAGGCAACATTGCTCATTAACTCTGTCATGAATAGCATAAGTAATATAAGGAGAGAAGCGGTAATCAAAACATTCAAATTTGCCGCTGCAATGGCGTCAGTAATTAGTGAAACGATGCCCGTAGTCGACATTCCTTTGGCTAGAGCGAGTCCTCCACCAAATAAGATTAAAATTCCCCAAGCAAGACGTTGGGTATCTTTCCATTCCAAAATAAATATTCCTTTTTTGAACTTATGAGGGATAGCAAAGAGCGCTACTGCGCATCCCATACTTATGATGGTATCAGACAAACCTAAGCTGGGGAAAAAGGAATTTAATACAGTTCGAAATACCCATAGAAAAACGGTGATCGCAAAAACACGTAATACGTGTTTTTCTTGTGCAGTAACAGGACCTAAATCCTGAAGTTTTTGGGCAATTAATTCATTGGAGGAGGCAAAAGCAATTCCTTTATTAGAAAACATCCAGCGGGTTAAAATAAAGTAGATGATTGCAATCATAACAACCGAAAAAGGGAGTCCAATGCTCATCCATTTAAAAAAGGAAATTTGAATGTTGTATTCATTTTCTAATAAGCCTATGAGAATGGAGTTAGGAGGTGTACCAATGACTGTAGCAATCCCTCCTGCATTAGCAGAAAAAGCAATTCCCAACATAACACTCAAGGAGAAATGTTGCTCCTGTACGGTAAATTCACCATCACTCTTAACCAATAACTGAATGACGGATAGCGCAATGGGAAGCATAACAACGGTACTGGCAGTATTGGATATCCACATACTCATAAAAGCGGTTGCTAACATAAAACCCAGAATTACTCGGTTGGGTGTTGTTCCCGTTTTCTGAATAATGGTCAGTGCAATTCTGCGATGTAGATTTACTTTTTCGAGGGCCAAGGCCAATACAAAGCCACCAAAAAACAGAAAAACAATGGAACTTCCGTAGTTTGCCCCAACTTCATTCATCGACATTACATTAAACAAGGGGAATACAATTAAGGGAAGTAGGGCAGTTACAGAAATAGAAACTGCTTCTGTAATCCACCAACAAACCATCCACAGCGCAAGGCCAATAACCGTTATTGCTTCTGGAGAGAGGAAAGATAAATTACATCCTTTGATGATAATAAAAAGTAAAGGGCCAAGAATTAGCCCAATTTTCTTACTCATTGTTGTGCTGTTTATTTGGTGAGTAAATCGATGTTTTATTGTTTTTCAAAAGTTTATGTCTTGTTAGGTGAGTCTATAAAATTATTTGTTTAACTTTATGTTCAAAATATTAAACAACAATTATGAGTAGCATACAGCTAGGTAAGATAGATACTTCTGTCAAATTTAACAATCAAATCGACTGCAAAAACTATTTAGTTGATGGAGAATTAAAAAATTGGGAAGGAAATACATCAAATGTATACTCTACAATCTATACTGAAAACAGTAAGGGCGAAGTAGGTCCAACCTTGTTGGGATCCATTCCTGACATGGAGACCGATGCAGCAATTGACGCGCTAAACGCAGCAGAAAAGGCCTTTAATCGTGGACAAGGAACTTGGCCAACCATGAAGGTGAAAGATCGTTTAAAGTGTTTGGAGACCTTTGCTGGAAAAATGAAAGAACATCGCGAACAAGTAGTCGAATTATTGATGTGGGAGATCGGAAAGAACAAAGCGGACTCCTATAAAGAATTTGATCGTACGGTTGATTATATTTACGATACGATTGAGGCCTATAAAAAGCTAGACCGAAAGAGCGCTAAATTTGACAAACAAGCAGGAATTCATGCGCATATTCGTCGTGGTCCTCTGGGGGTTGTTCTGTGTTTAGGGCCCTACAATTACCCTTTAAATGAAACCTTTTGTTTACTGATTCCGGCCATTATCATGGGGAATACAGCCATTTTCAAGCCCGCAAAACACGGGGTTTTACTGATTACTCCGTTGCTCAAAGCTTTCCATGAAAGTTTTCCTCCCGGTGTGGTGAATATTGTTTTTGGTCGCGGACGTAAAATCGCTTCCCCAATAATGGAAACAGGAAAAATAGATGTTTTAGCCTTAATTGGGCATTCAACATCTGCTGTTGCTTTACAAGACTTGCACCCCAACAAAAACAGACTACGTTTGGTGTTAGGTCTAGAGGCAAAAAACCCTGGTATTATTCTTCCTGATGCAGATTTGGATTTAACCATCAAAGAGTGTATTTCTGGGACCCTTTCTTATAATGGTCAACGTTGTACTGCCCTTAAAATGTTGTTTGTGCACGAGTCTATTGTGGATGAGTTTAATTCGCGTTTTGCGAAAGCAGTGGATAAACTTACCTATGGTTTACCTTGGGATGATGGCGCCTTTTTAACGCCATTGCCAGAGCCCAATAAACCAGCCTATATCCAGGAATTGATTGCCGATGCCAAAGCGAAAGGCGCTAAAGTGCTCAACAAAAAAGGAGGGAAGTTAACGCATAATTATTCTTATCCGGCGGTTTTATATCCGGTAACAAAAGAGATGAATGTTTACCACGAAGAACAGTTTGGTCCAGTGATACCAGTCATGTCCTACAAAGACATCAATGAACCCTTGGACGTAATGGCTGCCTCAGAATATGGTCAGCAGGTGAGTTTGTTTGGGCGCGATATTCGTAAAATAGGCCCTTTGGTCGATGTATTGGCCAATTTGGTTTGCCGCGTGAATTTAAATTCTGCCTGCCAACGTGGACCAGATGTTTATCCGTTTACGGGAAGAAAGAATTCAGCAGTAAGCACGCTTAGCGTTTTTGATGCCTTGCGTTCGTTCTCTATCCGAACGTTTATCGCAGCAAAAGACAATTCATACAACAACGAGATTTTAGATGCATTGATGGATTCAAAAGAATCTAACTTTGTGAATACAGAATACCTGTTGTAGGCTAAAAATACTGACCAATACCAAAGACGATCCCTTGTTGGTCGACTTTTCCAAGCGAAAACCCGTAGTCAATCCTGAACACAGCATTGTAGATGTATTTATGGATAAAACGAATGCCTATGCCACTGTAGGCATGGGCATTCTTGTTTTTAAATAGATCCTTTAGTGCATAGCCCGACGGCCGTATTCCAGCTACATCGACAAAGAGATTGGCCTGCATGGCGAACCATTTTCGTTCAAATAAACTTTGACGGTACTCACTGTTGATGACCCAAAGGGCACTTCCTCGTTGGACTAAATTGCCACTCCCACGTACATTACGGTTGTTGTCGATCGCAAAGGGTGGGAAGGGAGTGTCAATGTTTTTTGCATAGCCAAGCTTTACACGAAGGGCCAAATTTCCCATCGATTTAATTCGTTTAAAATAGGTTGTCTGATTTTCTATGGAGTAAAAGGTGTTGTTATTTGTGATGGTTTTTCCCCATACATGAGCAAAAATTAGTTGGTTTTTCCAGCCGCTATTGAAATAGTAATAGGGAACGAGTGCATCATAATCATACCCCACTTTTCCGATCAATTTAGTGGTGTTGAATTTTTCTGGTGCACCCATTAAGCGCTCACCATGACTAAATGCATAGCGTTCCCCAAACCATCCAATACCCACATAAAGCTTACTTTTTAGGTTCAGCTCTTTGCCAAAACTTGTTTCGATAGATTGTATACGGTAACGATAATTCGCTTCTAGCTGGTCTTGCTGGATGGGTTCTAAGGTTTCGCTTTGTTGGGCAATAAATTTTAACTCATGCTTGGCAGAAATGAAATTATTATTTTCGAGGATGAGACCAAAGCCAGCAAAATTATTGCGTCGATAAAACGCACCTACCGTATAACCTTTTCCGATAAAATTGTGGTCGGTCACGCCAAGATGATAGCCGAGTTGATTTTCAAGGGTTTGCCATAGATCTACCGCCGGAATAAGGGTTTTGTTTTCCTCAACATGTATGATAAGTCGTTTTCCGTTCTCTTCTAAGGAATAGTAGGCATGACTAATGGCGGGTTCTCTGATGAGACGAATCATGTCTTCGGCCAAGATCAAGCTGTCGATTGGACTATTGTTGTCAAAGCTGAGTAGTTTCTTTAAATATTGTTCTTTTGATTTCTTTAGCCCTTCAAAAGTAATGGATTCGATAAGACGATCTTGTGCCTTTATGCTTGCACAGAAGAGCAAAAAAAGTAGCAATAGTGCATTGTGCATATCAATTCAGTAAAGCCCTTAAACCAATGTTAAACGATTGCCCAATGCCGCTGTCTTTCCCCCGTATAAAGTTAGCGTACAAGAGTTCTAGGTTTAGGGTTTGATTAGATGTTTCTACTACTTTACTCATTGTTTCCTACTTTCTCTAGCTTTAGCTAGGTTGACTTTAAGGCCTCTA
>ENA-OQVM01000379-OQVM01000379.1-marine-metagenome-genome-assembly--contig:-NODE-379-length-71358-cov-4.694351_pt1 | contig 71358 bp, 83 predicted proteins | sample MGYA00237776_ERZ505498 | MGnify/ENA primary metagenome ERZ505498 (study PRJEB26159, sample SAMN06265151) | marine metagenome | isolation source: Helgoland LTER site | place: Germany:Helgoland, sampling... | reverse complement strand
AGGACGTTTATAAAATGTTCAAATGTATCGAAGTTCACAATGCGTGGTGCGACAGCATGGCATTGGCGTTCGATGCGCAAAGCGGCGCAGCCGCCGCTATCCAGAACACGATGCACAACGCCAAAATTCATCTGGACCACTCCAAGGTCAAGGCGCTTTTGTCTGCGGCAAAGGTCGGTACCGAAGTCGCGCGTGTGTGTGATCCGACAGGCGGTGCGACAATCGCATCGGCAGCGGTTTCGATGTCTTCTGCGGTCGTTGAATTCGGCTACAAACGCCACGGCGAGGCCGCAGTCAAAAATGGTTGGAACGCCTACAAAGCCGCGCAGGCAGACCCCGGCAACCGCAAACTTGCGCGCAGTGCGCTTCGGATGAACAGCACATTGGCGAAATGCTGTATCGCGTATGGTGCCTCCATAATGGGGGATACGGCCGCCAAGCAGGCAATGCGCGCCAGTGGTCTTTCCATCGCCGCGATGCAAAACGACAAGGATATTTGCAAGCGGCTGATCGAGTATCTTGAGGCAGAGCTGAAGGAAGACCCGGTCGTTTTGAAAGTCGAAAAAACCAATGGCAGAAAATGGCATCCCGGGCGACCGGCGCTTGGTTTGGCATCGTGGACTGCGTTCAAGGCTGCTGCCGTTAAATCCGCAGAACCGAAAATGGCCAAAGATAGCCTCAAAACCCCCGGCGTTGATCGTCTTTTTGCAGCCTTGCTGCCTCTGAAAGGGTGGCAGGACAACGCGGCGGTCGACGCAGCGATTGCAGATGGAGGCGGTAAACTTGCCAAAGATGAGAACGCGGCGAAGCCAGCTCAGATCACCGAATTGCTTACAGCAAACGAGGCGGCGGTTAAGCAATTGGCGAGGTTGGAAAGCGCTCTCAATGCCTATGCGCCAAAAACGGAAGGCATAACCACCGAAGCACATGCAGAGATGTCAAAAGTAGCTGCCAGTTTTGCGACCCTTGCCAAGCTTGCGGGCGTCACCGCAGGCGTAAACGCAGACAAGCTGAACGCGTTCAACAAGGACAAATATCCACCAGAGACGGCCGAACTGGTGTAGGAGTAATTTCCTAACGGCTTGACGAATTTAGTGTTTTTGCAGTGCGTTGAGGCACAGTGTGAATGTGCTTTCGGGTTTGTAGAGTTTAAAAATAAATTCATCCAATAATAACATAATGTGGATTATAAGTCTTTCGGGTACAGGGAACTTACAGAGCACAGGCTAATCAGCAGCGCCCTTTCATCTGCGGCAGATTGAAACCACGTTGATGCAGAAATTTCTGGTATTTTCCTTTGAAAACAATTCGCTCCGGTCAAAACCTCACGTCGATCTATGTCACCCGTGATCGCGTGTGATATTTAGGGTCGCGCCAAATTTCGCCACCGATCACCTCTTGGATGATTTCGGCAGCGCGCACGATCTGATCGTTGTCCAGATACAGTGGCGTAAACCCAAACCGCATGATGTTGGGCGCGCGGAAATCACCGATCACGCCCCGTTCGATCAGCGCCTGCATCGCGGGATAGCCATGTTCGAACCCGAACGACACTTGCGAGCCTCGCACAGTTGCATCGCGTGGCGACGCCAGAGTCAATTGCGGGCATCGCGCTTCGACTTCTGTGATGAACGTTTCGGACAAGGCTATAGACGCGGCGCGCAGATCGGTCATGTCAACGCCTTCCCACGCTTTCAGCGCTTCCTGCAAGATCGCAAGTTGGACGATGGACGGCGTTCCGACGCGCAGCCGTTCGGTGGACATCGCTGGGCGATATCCCGGCTCCATCGCGAACGGCGCCGCATGACCCAACCAGCCAGACAAAGCAGGTTCCAGATCAAGTGTGATATCAGGCCGCGCATAGATAAACGCAGGCGCGCCAGGACCGCCATTGAGGTATTTGTATGTACAGCCAACAGCAAATTCAGCATTGGATGCCGTGATATCGACGGGCACGGCACCGGCACTGTGGGCCAGGTCCCAGATCATCACGGCCCCGGCCGCATGGGCCGCGCGCGTGATGGCCTGCATGTCATGCATCCGTCCCGACCGGTAATCCACCTGTGTCAGCATCACGACCGCCACGTCATCGGTGATTGCGTTTAACACATCCTCGGGCGCGGGCGTTTGCAGCGTGTACCCCTTGTCGATCGTCTTGATCAGCCCCTCGGCCATGTAAAGATCACTGGGAAAATTGCCGCTATCTGACAGGATCACCCGGCGATCCGGGCGCATTTTCAACGCTGCCGCGAGCGCCTGATAGACTTTGATCGACAGCGTATCGCCCGTGGCAACTGATCCATGCGGTGCGCCAATCAGCCCGGCAATCGTGTCGCCCACTTCGGTCGGCAGCGCCATCCAGCCCGCTGTGTTCCAGGCGCGGATCAGCTGATCACCCCATTCATCGCGGATAACCGACGTGGCGCGTTCCACAGCGCCTTTGGGCAAAACACCCAACGAATTTCCATCCAGATAAATAACATCCTGCGGAATATCGAACATCTCTTTTCTTGGCAGTGAAACGCCCATTTTTACAATTCTCCTCGCAGGTGCCACAATTCTGGAAACAACTCGACCTCTAGCATGCGGCGCAGGTACTGCACACCAGATGTGCCGCCTGTGCCGCGTTTGAAGCCTATGATCCGCTCCACTGTCGTTACGTGATTGAACCGCCAACGGCGGAAATAGTCCTCTAGGTCGACCAGCTTTTCGGCAAGTTCATACAGAGTCCAATAGCTGTCCACGTTTTCATAGACCAGTTTCCACTTGGCCTGAATGGCCGGATCAGCGACATGGGGTGTCGTCAATTGCGCTTCTGGCACCCCTGCCCCCGGTCCGTCGATCGTGACGAACAAATGGCGCACCACTTCGTCATAAAGGCTGGGCCGTGCCAGTTCGGCGGCCAGCATATCGTGCATGTGCGGCACATGGGCGTGGGGTTTGAGCATGTTGGGATTTCGGTTGCCCAGAATATATTCGATCATGCGGTACTGATGCGACTGAAACCCGGATGACGGCCCCAAGGTCTCGCGAAATGTCGTGTAATCAGCCGGCGTCATGGTGCGCAGCACGTCCCATGCACTGTTGAGCTGTTCAAAGATGCGCGCCACCCGCGCCAGCATCTTGAACATGTGGCTCATGTCGCCAGACATCAGCGCATCGCGCGCCGCACCCATTTCATGGATCGCCAGTTTCATCCACAATTCACTTGTCTGGTGCTGAATGATGAACAGCAACTCGTCATGTGCCGTACTGATCGGATGTTGTTTGTCCAGCACTCCGTCGAGGTGCAGATAATCGCCATAGGACATCGCATCCTTGAAATGCACGCGCGCGCCGTCGCGTTCGGGGTCATAGGCCGGGCCTGTCATGGCATTCCTTTCGCACGATATATCGTGCCTTGCAGGTCGGGAGGTAAATCCGCACTCTATGTGCAACTTTACCCCGCAGTGCGCCCCTTTGCGAGGGCGCAATTTATCCCGTGGAAAGGCACAGACATGGACGTGCAAAACAAGATCATCGTTGTGACCGGGGCCGCGAACGGCATTGGCCGCGCACTTTGCGTGGCCTTTGCAGCGGCCGGGGCCAAGGCCATCGCTTGCGTGGATCGTGATGCTGCTGGATTGGACTCTATTGCAATTGAAATCAATGGAATGCCGATCACAGTTGATGTGACATCCGAGGACCAAATCGCCGCGATGATCACCCAAGTCGAGGAAACGCTTGGCCCTATCGATCTGTTCTGTTCCAACGCGGGCGTCTTTGCACCGGGTGGCATCGAGGTGCCCAATGACGACTGGCAGCGGCTGTGGGACATCAACGTAATGGCGCACGTCTGGGCCGCGCGTCACGTGGTGCCGCGCATGATCGCGCGCGGTGGCGGGTATTTGCTGAACACTGCCTCTGCGGCTGGATTGTTGAACCAGATTGGATCAGCTCCCTATGGGGTGACCAAACATGCCGCCGTGGGACTTGCGGAGTGGTTGGCCATGACCCACGGTGATGACGGGATAAAGGTGTCAGTGCTTTGCCCTCAAGCGGTACGCACTGCCATGACCAAAGGGTTGGAGGACGGGGTTGCGGCAATAGACGGAATGCTGGATCCGGATGAGATTGCTGCCTGTTGTCTAGAGACCATCCGAGCGGAACGCTTTCTTGTTCTGCCCCACGCGGGCGTGCTGGACTATATGCGTCACAAGACGGCCGATTATGACCGCTGGATCGGTGGAATGCGCAAATTGAACCGGATGTATGAGAAATAGGTTTTGGATGGGGGCCAGCCCGGCACACCAATTCCGACCTTGGGGGCCAGCCCCCAAACCCCCGTGGTATTTCTGGTCAAAAGAAACCTTAGGGTGTGGTTCGTTTGGGTCTGATCAGCCCCTCTTGAGCGACAGAAGCGATCAAAGTGCCTTTTCGGTCATAGATCATACCCCGATTGAAGCCACGCCCACCGCCTGACCACGGGCTGTCCATCGTATAGAGGTGCCAGTCAGAGAATTGCGCAGGTCCGTGAAACCAGATCGCGTGGTCGAGGCTCGCGGCCATCACCTGCCCTGTGAACCAGGTCTGCCCATGCGGACGCAACGCCGAGCCAAGCAGGTTCATGTCAGATGCATAGGCCAGCAGGCAGTGCTGCAATTGCGGGCTGATGCCGCGCGCGGCGGCCATACGGAACCATAGATGGTTCACGTCATCTACTGGTACGGGGACAAAGAAATCCCGCGGTGCGACTTCGCGGATATCAATTGGGCGCGCGCGCATGAATTCATCGTGATGCTGTTGCGGGATCTGGTCCACAACGGCGGCACGCAGCGTGTTGCGATCGGCCAGATCGTCCGGCCCTTCGACCTCTGGCATGGGGTGTTGGTGGGCCCACCCGTCCTCGTTCACATGAAACGACGCCGACATATTAAGGATTTGCCAGCCGTGCTGAATGGCCACAACGCGCCGGGTGGTAAAACTGCCCCCGTCCCGCGCCCGGTCCACCTGATAGATCACTGGGATATTCGGATCACCGGGGCGAATGAAATAGGCATGCAGACTGTGGCACAGCCGGTCCGGCACCGTCTGATGGGCCGCCGCCAGCGCTTGGCCGATGACTTGCCCGCCAAAAATGCGCGTCGATGTCTCGCCGCCTTGCCCAGTGCCCCGAAACAAGTCGACTTCCAGCGGTTCGACGTTCAGCAGATCAAGCAGGGTTTGATGCGGGTCAGACATGGGCGTGTTCCTTTTCTGCGATCTCTTTGATGGCCTGTCATATCAGTGCGCCATGCACCAGCGCCTTCAACTCCGCCCGTGCGGTCGTAGAGGATGACGGGCTGAGTTGGGTGAATAGAACCGTGGTGATATCATGCACCCGATCGATCCAGAAAAATGTTGACGCCATTCCGCCCCAACTGAAATCCCCGACAGAGCCGGGCACCCCACTGATCGCTGCATCCAGAACCACAGCGCCGCCGATCCCGAACCCGACCCCGCGCATCGGCTGTTCTGCAAAGCTGGATGGCCCAAGGCTCGCTATATCGCCGCACAGGTGGTTTTTCATCATGAAATCTAGCGTCCCGCGCGACACGATCCCGTGCCCACCCGCGCGCAATGCGGTCGCAAACCGGGCATAATCGTCGATCGTGCCTACCAGACCGCCACCTCCGCTTAGGCACGTGGGATTGCCGAATGGCGACTGCGGTGCCGCGTCTACAAGGCGCAGACTGTCGCTGCCTGCAACACCTGCATTCAAATCCATCGCATCACCCGCAAGCGGCGTATAGAGCGCCGCAAACCTGTCCACCTGATCCGGCTTTACGGCAAATCCGGTGTCATCCATCCCCAAGGGGTCAAAAACCCGCTGTTGGAAAACGTCGACCAACGATTGGCCCGTCACGACCTCAATGACGCGCCCGATCACGTCGATACCGACTGAGTATTCCCATCGCGTGCCCGGCTGAAAGGCCAGAGGCAGCGCCCCAAGCTGCGTACACGTGCCGGCCAGCGTGCCTGCACGCGGCGCAAAGGTGATGCCTTGGGCCGTCATTTCAGCAGGGACCAGACCCGGGTTGAACGCATAGCTCAACCCACTGCGATGGGTCAAAAGCTGATGCAATGTCGGCACGGCACACGGCGCTGTCTGATCAAGCGCCGTTGCACCGGGGATCAATGCATGCGGGTTGCCAAATTCAGGCAAATACCGCGACAAAGGCGCATCAAGGTGCACCCTGCCCTCTTCCACGAGGGTCATCAACGCCAGCGATGTAATTGGCTTGGTCATGGAATATATCCGCACCACCGTATCGCGTGTGAACCCAGTGCCCCGGCCCAAATCACGCAGGCCCCGCGCATCAAAAAAGACCTCTTGCTCGCCTTGTGTGATCAGCACGGACAAACCTGCCAATGTACGACGATCGACGTAACCCTGCGCCCAAGCGCCGATCCGGTCCAATCGTGTCGCGTCCAGTGTCATTGGCATGTTTCGTGCTCCGTATGCAGGTGTGGGCAGAGTACATCAAAGATGCTCTGCAAAGGGGGCCACGCAGTGCGCGGTTAGGGAGTGTTGCGCCAATACTGCTGCGTCCCGCAAGGCACTGAGCGTGAAGCACCACAAGCGGGAGCAGACTTACGGAAGTGCCTTTAAACCTTTTGATGCAAACACAGGTACAAAACTGCCTAGTTGTTTCGCCCGTTCAGGGTTGGATGCATTGCCATCCAGCGCACGTCGCAGCACCCCTTGAATGATCGCCGCCATCCGGAAAAAGCAAAAAGCAAGATAAAAGCCGAAGTTGTCGATGCCGGGCAGTCCACGTCGTTCACAATAAGCGGCGATAAAGGCTTCGTCAGACGGCAAGCCAAGCGATGAGCGGTCCACACCCATCAGCCCCCGGCCCTGCCCACCGGGCGGAAGTTGCCATTGCATGATGACAGAGGCGAGATCAGCAAAAGGATGTCCGATCGTGCTGAGTTCCCAATCCAGAACCGCCAGACACCGGGTGCCATCCGCCTCGAAAATCATGTTGTCGATCCGGTAATCCCCATGCACCAGCGTGCGCTGGCCATCATCGCTCGGCATATTCGCGACAAGGCGCTGCATCAGCGCGTTCATGTCTGGCAAATCTTGCGTTTCAGACGCGCGGTATTGCTTGGACCAACGCGCGACCTGGCGCTCCAGATAGTGCCCTGGGGGTCCATAATCGCTTAGACCAACGGCATCGATGTCGACCGCGTGCAAGGCGGCCAATACGCGGTTCATGTCGTCGATCACCGCAGCGCGCGTGTCCTTGGTCATGCCCTCCATCGTGGGGTCATTAAAGTTGCGCCCCGCCACGTGATCCATCACATAGAAATCCGAGCCAATGATCGTGGGATCCTCGCACAGCACATGCATACGGGCCACCGGAACATCGCTGTGATACAGCGCGCGTTGGACGCGAAATTCACGATCCACAGCGTGGGCTGACTTCAGCAACTGCCCCGGCGGTTTGCGGCGCAACACATAGTTTCCGGCCTCAGTCTTGAGCAGAAATGTGGGATTGGACTGGCCCCCTTCGAACTTGGTCGCGCTGATGGGCGCATCAAATCCGGGCAGGTGATCGCGCAGATACGCGGTCACTGCGACTGTATCCAATGTCTGCGTGTCCTCCGTCATACTGCACCCCAGTCTTTTGCCATGCGCGCGCCTGCCGCTGCGTATTCATCTGCCATGCGATCCACAATGGCGCGCACGGGGCCCCGCGATCTGACGGCCCCTATGCCCTGCCCCGATCCCCAGATCGTTTTCCAGGCTTTGGGCTTGGACGATCCAGACGAAAAGTTCATCGCGCTGCTGTCAGCCTGTGGCAGGTTATCCGGGTCCATACCCGCATTGGCGACCGACCCGCGCAGGTAATTGCCCCACACACCCGTGAACAGCGAGGAATAAACGATATCCTCGGCCCCGCCATCGACGATCATCTGTTTGTAATCAGCCTGCGCGTTGGCCTCGTCAGTGGATATAAAGGGCGATCCGACATATCCAAAATCCGCCCCCAAAGCGCGGGCAGCCAACAAGGCCTCGCCCGTGGCGATGGCACCAGACAGGGCAAGCGGGCCGGCAAACCAGTCTCTGATCTCGGCGATAAGAGCGAAAGGGGATTGCTGACCGGCATGCCCCCCGGCCCCTGCGGCGACCGCCACCAGACCGTCAGCGCCTTTGGCAATCGCCTTGCGCGCAAATGTGTTGTTGATCACGTCGTGCAGGACCACACCACCACAGGAATGCGCTGCCTCATTGACTTCGACGCGCGCACCCAGACTGGTGATCCAGATCGGAACCTTGTGGCGGGCGCAAATCTCCAGGTCGCGGTCGAGCCGTGTGTTGGATCGATGGACGATCTGATTGATGGCAAAGGGGGCGGCTGGAGTGTCCGGATTGGCCTGATTATAGCGATCCAGCTCCTCGCTGATATGTGTCAGCCAAGCATCGAGCAGCGGTGGGTCACCCTCATCCTCGCGCGCATTCAGCGCGGGAAATGAGCCCACAATGCCGGCCTTGCATTGAGCAATCACCAATTCCGGCACCGAAATGATGAACAGCGGGGCCGCAATCATCGGGATGCGCAAACCGCGCAATGCCTCTGGCAAATGACTGTCCGTGTTCATGGCGAAACCCTTGTTTTCTTCTGACCCAAAATACCACCGCCGGAGGCTCCGACACCAGCCAACTGTGCCACGTTCAAAAAACCTCAAACAGGCCAGCAGCACCCATGCCGCCACCGACGCACATCGTGCACACGACATAGCGGACACCGCGCCGTTTGCCCTCGATCAGCGCATGGCCGACCATGCGCGCGCCGGACATGCCATAAGGATGGCCAATGGAAATCGCGCCACCGTTGACGTTCAAAATTTCATCCGGAATGCCCAGAGTGTCGCGGCTGTAAATCACCTGTACCGCAAAGGCCTCGTTCAATTCCCACAACCCTATATCATCCATGGACAGCCCATGCGCGGCCAGCAACGGCGGCACTGCAAAAACAGGGCCAATGCCCATCTCATCCGGCTCGCAGCCAGCGGCCCAAACGCCCATACAGCGCCCCAAAGGGTGCAGGCCCTTTTTCTCAGCCAACGTCGCCTCCATGACCACGCAGGCCGAGGCCCCATCGCTAAGTTGCGAGGCGTTGCCTGCGGTGATGAACCCGCCTTGTGCAATGTGGATGCCGTTGGAAAAAACCGGGGCGAGCCCGGCGACATTTTCATAGGTCGTGCCGGGGCGGTTGCCTTCGTCCTGTTGCAGCGTCACTTCGTGTTCGCTCACCGCCTTGGTCTCGCGATCTTGCACCTTTTTGAGGGTCGTCAAGGGGACAATTTCGGCGTCGAACCTGCCTGCCTCTTGGGCGGCAGCGGTGCGCGCTTGAGATTGAACGGCATATCGGTCCTGTGCCTCGCGGCTGACGCCGTAGCGCGCGGCGACCGTTTCGGCCGTTTCCAACATGCTCATGTAAATTTCGGGCTTGTGCGTCTTGAGCCACGGGTCTGCTTGTACGCGCATGTCAGGGGTTTGGACCATCGATACGGATTCCACACCACCCCCAACAACGACATCCACCCCGTCATGGATCACCTGTTTGCTGGCCGCCGCAATGGCCATCATGCCAGAGGCGCATTGCCGATCAAGGCTCATCCCTGCCACGGTAACGGGCAAGCCTGCACGGATTGCAGACTGACGCGCGACGTTTCCCGCCTGATAGCCCTGTTGCAAGGCCGCCCCCAAAACGATGTCTTGTACTTCGCGGCCCTCAAGTCCGGCGCGTTCTACTGCGGCCTTGATGGCATGGGCTGCAAGCGTTTGCGGTGGCGTGGAATTGAAGGCCCCGCGATAGGCCTTGCCGATTGGAGTGCGGGCGGTGGAAACAATGACGGCGTCACGCATGAGGTCTGGTGTCCTGTCTGAATTGAGAGTGCGGGACCGGGTGTTTCACACCCCCGGACCCCCGTGGAGTTTATTTGGCAAGATGAAAGGGATCATGTCTTACCAGTCAAGCGCGATGCCCTTGGCGGCAGCGGCGCGCAGCGCGTATTTGCGGGTCTGCGCAAAAGCGTTTTCAAGGTCTTCGGCCCCGGTTGCGTCTGTGATCTGGTCCCATTGGGCTGCGATGATTTCCGGGGTGATCTCGCCCTCGATCAACGTGCCTTTGGTTTCGCGGATCTGGGTGACTGCAAAGGTGCCTGCCCCTGCGGACAGGATCGTGCGGCTTGGTGCATCTTGGCCCAGCAAGAACAGGACACCCGGCGTGATGGTTTCGGGGTTTAGCAACGCCAGAGCGGCCTCGGGCAGCAAGCCTTTGGTCATTACGGTCGCGGCCGTGGGGGCCAGCGTGTTGATGCGAATGTCACCGCGCGCGCCTTCTAGGTGCAGCACGTTCATCAACCCCACCATCGCGGCCTTGGCCGCGCCATAGTTTGCCTGCCCGAAATTACCGTAGAGGCCGGAGCCTGAGGATGTCAGAACAATCCGACCATAGCCTTGGGCGCGCATGATCGGCCAAACCGCGTGGCAGCAGTTGGCGGATCCCATCAGGTGCACGTCGATCACGCGGCGAAAATCGGCCATGTCCATTTTGGCAAAGGACTTGTCGCGCAGGATACCTGCGTTATTCACCAAACAGTCGATGCGTCCCCAGCGCGCCATGGTTTGGTCAATCATATCACTGACCATCCCCATATCAGACACGTCCGCGCGGTGCGCCAACGCCTGGCCGCCCGCGGCCCCGATCTCGGCCACGACGGACTCTGCCCCAGCCCCCATGTCATTGACGACCACCCGCGCACCCCGCGCAGCCAGCCCCAAGGCATGGCATCGACCCAAGCCCGCACCGGCCCCTGTCACGATGGCCACGCGATCGGTAAATTCAATCATGTCCTACCCCTCGAGTGCGGCGCGAAACAGGTTTGGACCACTCATCACTTGAATGCCACCAGACACCGGCAACACAGCCCCGGTCAGGTATGACCCACCGCGACCGCACAGGAACTGCATGCACCCCGCGATGTCTTCGTCGCGGCCCACGCGCCCTAGGGGTACGTCTTGGCCAACCTTGTCGCGTGTTTCTGCATCTGCCGTGGCGAAAGCCGTCATTTTGCTCACGAACGGGCCCGGTGCCAATGCGTTGACCGTGACATGGTGGGGGGCCAGTTCCTTGGCCATGATCTTGGTCATATGCAGCACTGCCGCCTTGGATGCTGCATAGGAATAGGCCCCGTCGCCCAAGGCCGCCTCGCCCATGACGGATCCCACGTTGACCACACGGGCCGGATCGTCTGCCGTGCCCGAGGCGATCAGCGTCGGCAGCAACGATTGCGTCAGGTGGAACATGCCAGCCACATTCACATTCATCACCTTTTCCCAGGCCGAATGGGGAAATTCGCCCAACGGTGCGCCCCACGTCACGCCGGAATTGTTCATCAGGATGTGCAACACGTCTGTGTGCGCGCTGACCTCTTGGACCATTGCCGCAATCCCAGCTTCGGAGCCAACATCGCCTGCAAACCCTGTCACGCGGCCGGGGCTGTCCATTGCATTCAGCTCTTGTGCCACCGCCGCGCAAACGTCGCCCTTGCGGCTGGCGATCAGGACATGCGCCCCTGCCATCATCAAGCCAGTGGCCGCCATGCGCCCAATCCCGGTGGCTCCGCCTGTGACCAACGCGACCTTGCCTTGCAATGAAAACAATGTGTTGGGATCCATTCTTTCGTCCTTTTCCTGTCTGCACCTTTGCGACATCGCTGCACTGGCTGCTTTACAGCGCCGTCCCGTCCGGTCACGTTGCCCGCAAAGGCGAGTGTAGCGCACCCTTGCCGTTACGTCACGCGCAGAGGATTACGATATGCATGCGATGCTGAGCAGAGAAACCGGCGGGCCGGACACATTGGAGTGGGCCGATTTGCCAGATCCCACCCCCAAAAAGGGCGAAGTCCGCATCGCCGTCAAAGCCGCAGGCGTGAATTTTCCCGACACATTGATTATTAACGATCTCTATCAAATCAAACCACCGCGCCCTTTTGCACCCGGTGGTGAGGTGGCGGGCGTGATTGATGCCCTTGGCGACGGTGTCGAAGGGCTAGCCATCGGAGATCGCGTCATTGCCATGACCGGTTTTGGCGGCTTTGTGACGCACATTTGTGTGCCTGCTGCGACGTGCCTCAAGATGCCTGCTGACATGCCGTTTGAGGACGCGGCTTGTTTCACATTCACATACGGAACGTCCCATTATGCATTGAAAACGCGTGCAGAACTGAAGCCAGAGGAGACGTTGTTGATCCTTGGTGCTGCGGGCGGCGTTGGTGCAGCCGCCATCGAATTGGGCAAGGCGGCGGGCGCGCGTGTCATCGCTGCGGTCAGTTCACAAGACAAGGCTGACTTTTGTGTGTCGCTTGGTGCGGATGCCGCCATTGTCTATCCCCGCACATTGGATCGCGATGCACAGAAAGCGTTGTCACACCAGATCAAGGAAGTCGCCGGCCCTCAGGGCGTCGACGTCGCCTATGATGCCGTGGGTGGCGATTATGCAGAGCCGGTGATCCGATCGATGGCGTGGGCCGGGCGGTATCTGGTGGTTGGATTTCCCGCCGGTATTCCAGCAATTCCATTGAACCTGACCTTGCTCAAATCCTGCCAGATTGTGGGCGTGTTTTGGGGGGCATCGATCTATCGCGATCCGATGGCGCACATGCAAAACATGCAAGAACTGTTTGATATGTATGCAAAAGGCTTGGTTAAACCGCGCATTTCCGCCCGCTTTCCCATGCAAGAGGCCGCCAAGGCGCTGACCTTGATCGCAGAGCGCAAAGTGCTGGGCAAAGTCGTGCTGATCGCGCCCTAATGGTGATCCAGATGCCGCGTTTCATTAAATGCGCGCACGACCATCCGATCCCCCGAGATCACCAGCCGGCTGATCGACCCGTTTGCCGCCCCCAGGAACGCAAAGGGCTCTGATCCTGTGGCCATGGCGAGTGCGGCACCGATCACACCGCCATGCACAAACACCGCGACCTGCTCATCCGCATGGGCTGCGGCAATCGTCATCAAACCGCGGCGCACGCGCCCAAAGAACGCCTCGCGGGTTTCAGCGCCCGGAATCGCGGACCAGTCCTGTTCAGCCACAACACGCATATAGACGGGATCGCCGGTTGCTGCCTTGATCCGGTACAAGCCCCCGTCCCAGTCGCCCAAGTGCACCTCGTGCAAGTCCGGGTTTTCGCGCGGTGTCATGCCCAGATGAGAGGCCAAGGGGGCCGCCGTTTGTTGAGTACGTGTTAGCTTTGTAACGTAAAGCGCTGCAAAGGCTTCGTTTCTTAGTCGTTGGCCGACCGCAATGGCCTGAATTTCCCCGGCAGGATGCAAGGCCGGATCGCCATGCCCATCTTTCATCGGGAAACTCACACCGGCGCGCGCAGGTGCGCTTTCGCCATGTCTGATCAGAAATATATCTGCTGCTCCGGGGGGTGGCGTATAGCGGGGTTGGCGGTATTCTGTATCCATAGACGTCTTATACCCCGGAGCAACCCTGTGACCAACCGCCAGATTATCGTGGCCGCCCTGCCCAGTGCGACCCTTGGAACGCAGCATTTTGGGCTGCGCCAAACGCCTATGCCACAGCCCAAAGACGGTGAGGTTCTGTTGCGCACCATTTTGATGAGCATTGATGCGGCCAACCGCGCTTGGATGCAGGGCGACACCTATCGGGGCGCGGTCGTGCCGGGTGATCCAATGCCCACCTATGCCATTTGCGAAGTGGTCCAAAGCAATACGCCCCATCTGAGCGTTGGCGACATTGTCGGCGCAGAGTCGATCTGGGCGGATTATGTCGCGAAACCTGCCAAAAAGGTGCAAAAGCTGCCCCGCATCCAGCCGCTGACCCACTTGCTGAGTGTGTATGGCATTGCTGGCAAAACTGCATTTCACGGATTGCTGAATATTGGACGCCCCTTGGCCGGGGAAACCGTCGTCGTCAGCGCCGCCGCCGGGTCAGTGGGCAGTTATGTGGGGCAAATCGCCAAGGCGCTGGGCTGTCGGGTCGTCGGAATCGCAGGCGGGGCCGAAAAATGCGCCTATGTGCGCGACACATTGGGGTTTGATGCCTGTGTTGATTACAAAGCTGGCGGTGTGTTCAAGGCCCTGCGCGCCGTGTGTCACGAAGGGATCGACGTGTATTTCGACAACGTCGGTGGGTCGACGCTGGAAACCGTCTTGGCGCTCATGAACGAAAAGGGGCGTATCGTCTGCTGTGGTGCCATTAGCCAATACGACACCGACGCCCCCACAGGGCCGCGCAATCTGCCGGGCGTACTGATCGTCAAACGGCTTTTGATGCAGGGCTTTATCGTGATGGATTACGCGCGGGACGACGACAAGGCGACACGCGCCCTGCACGCTTGGGTCAAGTCCGGCCAGATCAAAGTGACCGAAGATATCATCGACGGGCTTGAAAACGCCCCCACAGCGCTTGTGGGCCTGCTTAGGGGCGACAACAGAGGCAAGCGGATGGTCCGTGTTGGCGCAGACCCGACATGAGCATCATAGCCGCCCACAGCGCGATGCAACGCCAAATCGGTCAAGAGGTCGGGGTGTCCAACTGGATCACGGTCGACCAGCCCATGATCAACCAGTTCGCGCAGACCACCCATGACGATCAATGGATTCATCTGGACCCTGTCCGCGCTGCGCGCGACACGCCCTTTGGCGGCACCATCGCACACGGGTTTCTGACACTCAGCTTGGCCAGTCGTTTCGCCTATGATTGTTTTCCACCCCTTGCGGGACAAAACATGGGCATCAATTATGGCTTTGATCGCCTGCGATTTTTGTCGCCCGTCCGTGCGGGTCAGCGATTGCGGGGGCGTTTCACCCTGACACAGGCGACGATCCGCAAACCCGCCGAATTGATGCGAAAAACTGAGATGACCATCGAAATCGAGAGCCAAGAGACGCCTGCTCTTGTTGCAGATTGGCTTGCGCTGGTCGTCTTTGACCCGGACCCCTTAACCACGGGGTAGACAGAGCGGTGGCAGAGCCGCTAACACAACGTCAACTTAAAGGTATCGTCTATGTCCTCTGTCCTTGTTCTGAACGGGCCAAACCTGAATCTTCTTGGGACGCGCCAGCCCGAGATTTATGGCCACACGACACTCGCCGATGTCGAGGCGATGTGTGTTGCCCATGGGCAGGCGATCGGCGTTCACGTCACGTGCCGCCAATCCAACCACGAGGGTGCGCTGGTCGATGCTGTGCACGCATCTCGCGGCACGTTTGACGGTATCGTTCTGAACGCTGGGGCCTACACGCATACGTCCATTGCCTTGCACGATGCGATTGCTGGCACACAAATGCCCGTTGTTGAACTTCACCTCTCCAATATCCATGCGCGCGAATCCTTTCGCCATACCAGCTTTATCGCACCAGTGGCGGTCGGTATGATCTGTGGCTTTGGCGCTGCGGGATATAGCTTGGCGCTGGATGCGTTGGTAGGTCATCTTGAACGGTCCGGAGGGCAGGCTGCGTGAAAAGTTTCCTGCACCGCATGTCGAACTGCCAAAGCATCGAAGACCTATGGGAACTGCACACCCGTCGCATGGAAGAATACGGGTTTGATAGACTGATCTATGGCTTTACCCGCTATCGGTCAGGGAACTCGCTGGGCGATCCCGAAGATTTCATCGTCCTGACGAACCATGACCGCGAATACTCTGACATCTTCATGGGGGAACAACACTATGTGCACGCCCCCATGGTCAACTGGGCCCTCGCCAACGAGGGATCGTGCAGCTGGGGCATTCTGGCCAAGATGCACAGCAGCAAGACACTGACGGCCGCCGAACAGCGGGTGCTGGAATTCAATTATTCGATGGGCGTCACGGCCGGCTATACGATCAGCTTTAAATCAGTGTCTGCGCGCTCCAAGGGAGCGATTGCCCTGACAGCCCGCCGCGGCATGTCCCAAGACGAGGTCGACGCGGTCTGGGCTGAACACGGCCGCGACATTCATCTGATGAACAATGTCGCACACCTCAAGATCCTCACCCTGCCCTATACCGCACCCAACCGATCGCTGACCAAACGGCAGCGCGAGGCGTTGGAATGGGTCGGTGACGGCAAGACGATGCAGGATATCGCCATCATCATGGGTCTGACATCCGCAACGGTTGAAAAACACCTGCGGCTTGCCCGCGAGGCACTGGCTGTTGAAACGACCGCGCAAGCGGTGCTCAAGGCGGCCTTTGCCAACCAGATGTTTATCCTCGAAGCGTAACACGCATGTCGCGTGGCCTAAGCTGAATGACCGCTGGTGCGGCGCAGCCTTGTCATGCCTGTCAACGAACAATGGGTCGGGCGTAAAGCGTCGTGTCATGAATTTTGACAGCGCGGGGACAGTGCCGACACATCGTCGGACATGTGCCCGCAGTTTTGCCAAAGAACACGTTCAAACGTGATTTCACATAGAGTTTAATGAAATTCGCGATGCATAATTGCGTTCGCCCCGGCGTCAAACGCAATATTTGGATCAAAAGGTAAGGAATCCCTCACTTTCGCTCCGATAGGAAAATAGGCCAATCTAACCTTGTTCCGTGAGTGGTGGCTTTAGCCAGGGAGCAACGGGAAGGATCCTTTGGTATTACAAGGGCAATCAATCCCGACCGGTTTTGCCGGACCCGACTCATCTGTGTATTGTTCCACAGATGGGTCGGAACCAGTTGTGTTCGACGTCTCATCCCCGTGGCTCGGACACATGCAGAAAGGGCGGGATACCAGTCCCAAACAGCATCCCGCCCAACTGCGCCCTAAAATTCAACGCATCCGTCGCAGCGCGGATTTCGCGGACAAATTCCATATCCAGTGCGGAATGGGTCGTGCCCCCCAAAATCTTCAAAGTTGCCTGTGGCCAAACCTGTGCCAATTCCCAAGGTCCGCGCAGCGGGCAGGACGGATCGAACCGGCTGTGAATCAGCGTCGCGGGGATATGTGACATCAGATGGGCATTGCGCATCAGCTGATCGTCCTCAAACCAAGCGTTGCGCGCAAAATAATGCGCCACAATCCGCGCAAAGCCGAGGCGAAAGGCCGGATAGCGAAAACGCGACCCCGAATCGTAAATGGACGCGCCAAAGATCGCTGATTCCCATGTACACCACGCGTCAGCGGCCGCTTAGGCCGTTTCGGACAGGCGCAACCGCGCATCATAGGCTGCAATCCGCTCATGCGTTCGGGCCGGGTCAGGGTCGGTTTCAGGCACATGTGCACAGAACGCGGAATAAGCTTCGGGAAACATCGCGCCGACATCGCCGTATAGCCAGCGCAAATCCCGCGTCGCCGTGGTGGCGACCCCAGCCAGCACCATCGCACGCACGCGTGTGGGGTGTGTTTGGGCATGGGCCATAGCCAGTGTACTGCCCCAAGACCCGCCGAAAAGAACCCACGACGACACACCAAAATGGACACGCACGGCTTCAATATCCGCGATCAGATCTGCCGTGGTGTTGTGATCAAAGGCGGCAAGATCATCGCAGGCAAGCGGCGTGCTGCGCCCACATCCGCGCTGGTCCATAAGCGTGACGCGGTAACGGGTCAGATCAAACAGATCGTAGTGACCGGGGCGGCACCCGGAACCGGGTCCGCCGTGCAACACCAGCGCATCCACCCCCTGCCCGGCCTGTTCAATGTACAGCCTGTGCCCATGTCCAACGTCCAGCATTCCAGCCCCCGACATACGAAAAAACGGCGCACCCGCTCGGGTACGCCGTTTCAAATCTACGTCACGCTTGTGGCGCGGGTCGAGACCTTAGGATTTGCCGACTTTGGCAACTTCAGCCGCAAAGTCTTCTTTTTCAACTTCGATGCCTTCGCCGACTTCGATACGTGCAAACGCAGTGATTGTCGCGCCAACTTCGGCTGCAGCGGCACCCACTGTCAGGTCAGGGTTCACAACAAAGGACTGGTTCAGCAAAGTCACTTCGGACATGTACTTTTTCATGCGGCCCACGATCATCTTTTCGATGACTGCTTCGGGCTTGCCGCTTTCGCGGGCGATGTCCATCTGGACCTGCTTTTCTTTCTCGACGACAGACGCGTCCAGATCAGCTTCAGACAAGGAAGCGGGGTTCACAGCCGCGATGTGCATCGCAACCTGTTTGCCGAACGCCTCGTCGCCGCCATCCATGGCCACAAGTACGCCGATCTTGCCCATGCCGGGCGCAGCTGCGTTGTGGACATAGGACACAACTGTGCCGCCCGTCAGCTTGGCCATCCGGCGCACGCTCATGTTTTCACCGATTGTCGCGATCTTGTCGGTGACTGTCTCTGCAACAGTCTTGCCGCCCATGTCCGCGGCGTTCAGGCCGTCGATATCGTCAACGCCCAAAGCTGCCTTGGCAATGCCAGCGACCATGTCTTGGAATTCGGCGTTTTTGCCGACAAAGTCAGTTTCCGAGTTCACTTCGACGGCAACACCGGTGCCATCTTCCACGATAACGGCCACGAGGCCTTCGGCTGCGGTGCGGCCGGATTTCTTGGCTGCTTTGGCCAGACCCTTGGTGCGCAGCCAGTCGACCGCTGCTTCCATGTCACCGTTTGTTTCGGTCAATGCCTTCTTGGCGTCCATCATGCCTGCGGCTGTCGAGTCGCGCAGTTCTTTGACCATTGCTGCTGTGATTGCCATGTCTTGGCTCTCCTCAAATGGGTGGGTGCGACGGGACAGGCCTCGACGCGCTTGTGATAAAGGGCAGCGGGGTGACCCGGTGCGCGTATCTATGGTGCGGCGGTGCATTACACCGCCGCATGTATCAGTATCGTGACGCTCAGGCCTTAGCTTGCGGCAGGTGCGTCCGCGACCGGGGCTGCTTCGGCAACTGCTTCTTCGACGGGGGCCTCTTCCATGGCACCCAGATCAACACCGGCAGCACCGAGTTGAGCACTCATACCGTCAAGCGCGGCACGGCTGGCCAGATCGCAATAGAGAGAGATGGCGCGTGCTGCGTCGTCGTTACCTGGAATGATGTAGTCCACACCATCGGGCGAGCAGTTGGTATCGACCACGGCCACAACCGGGATACCCAGCTTGTTGGCTTCGGCGACGGCCAGTGCTTCTTTTTTCACGTCGATGACAAAGATCAAGTCGGGGCGGCCGCCCATTTCGCGGATACCGCCAAGCGAGGCCTGCAATTTGCCCTGGTCACGTTCCATGCCCAGACGCTCTTTTTTCGTAAGACCTTCGAAACCGATCTCGGATTGCTCGTCGATGGATTTCAGGCGCTGGATCGACTTGGACACGGTCTGCCAGTTGGTCAGCGTGCCACCGAGCCAGCGGTGGTTCATATAATACTGTGCGCATTTTTCAGCAGCTTCGGCGACTGGCTGTGCAGCCTGACGCTTGGTGCCGACAAACAGAACGCGGCCGTTTTTTGCAACGGTGTCACGGATCGCTTGCAGGGCCAGGTCCAACATTGGAACAGTCTGCGTCAGGTCCATGATGTGGATGCCGTTACGCGCGCCATAGATGAACGGACCCATGCGGGGGTTCCAGCGCTGTGTTTGGTGACCAAAGTGTACGCCTGCTTCGAGCAGTTGGCGCATGGTGAACTCGGGAAGAGCCATGTGGTAGTTCCTTTTCCGGTTTTCGCCTCGTCCAGGGGTGCAGCGCGGATGCGCCAACCGGTGGACGTATAGGGATGTCTCCCCCATAGGCCCGCCCCGGACTGCGGATTAATGAGTGCGCCATAGGGGAATGGCGCGATGATGGCAAGGGGGATGTGGGACAAAGCATGATGCCTGATCAGCTATGTTCAACACAGGTCACGTCGCCCGGACTGAAATCAAGGAAAACCGATGAAACAGCAGCCCGAACCGGTACCGCGCAAAGCGTCCCTGAACCGACGGTTTTGCCTATTCCGCTGCGTCGGGCGGTGCCAGAGTTAACCCAACTTGATAACTCTGCGCCAACAGCGCTTGTCGCCGCTCCTGTGATCCTGTCGTTCCGCAAAGCACTTCGAGCTTGCGCGGGGAGAACCCGAAATACCCAAATGTGCCATCGACCCAAGCGGTTTCCAGCGCAGCAAGATAGCCTGCGTCTTTCATTTCATCAGACCGCGCCCCCGCCGGGATAAGAAGCACACCGGACCGTGCGCGTTGCAGGGACTGTTCTGGATCGTCCAACTGATCATAGGCCCATCCCCACGTCCAAACACGGTCAACCCACCCCTTGGTCATGGATGGCATGCCCCACCAGAACAGTGGAAACACCATGCATATTGCGTCTGCACGCGCGATCCTCGTTTGTTCCTTGAGGACATCTGCCGGGGCGGACCCGTTTTCATCCGCTGCGATATCTTGCATCGACCAACGCGGATCAAACCCTTCGGCGTGTAAGTCTGCAAGTTCAACAGAATGACCCGCCGCTTGCGCCCCTTCCATGAATTTCTGCGCAACTGCCGCACTGAAGGACGCCGGGTTGGGGTGATCGAGAACGGTCAAGACATGCATGGATCGGTTCCTTCATCGGGTGGCCTATTTCGGTGCAAAGTCATTGCATGGCAAAATATAGCCCGACACATCCGTCAATCGGCTCAGGCCAGTTCATGCCCGTGGCGCACGATCGCCTCTGCCGCCCCGGCCAGCGCCTTGCGATCCGACATGTCCGCGACCCGAATGCCATCATGGTACACGACGACGACCCGCCCATGCCGCGCCAGCGACAGCGTGTGCAGCAGATGCGGGCCAAAATCCATATCGCCCCACCAACCATAGGTGCGTTCATCATATTCAGCAGGCGCGTGATACGTCACCGACACCGGTTGGATCGACAGAACCTCGCGCAAATTGGGATCGAAAAACGCCTCAAACAGGGTGGACTTGAAAGGAATGACGCGCAGTCCATCCGTACTGGTGCCTTCGGGGAAAAACAGCAGCCGCTGCCCGGTCAACAGACGTTCGCGAAACAACTGCGTTTGCGCCTTTGCCTCTTTGCGGTCGCGCGCAATGAACACGGTGCCAACGCAGCGCGCCAGAAAGCCGATGCCAGGCCAACGTGCCACCTCGGATTTGGACACGAAATAAATCCGGTCACTGGCGTTCAGCACAAAGATATCCAGCCAGCTTGAGTGATTGGCAACAATGGCCCCCTGCCCCTGCATCGGAGTGCCGCGCCGCTCAAACTCCAGCCCCATCACAATCAGCGCCACCCGGCACACAACCTTGGTGATATGCGGGGTCCATGGGCGGTGCTGACCATGCAAAGGGCGCTCGATCAGTCGCAAGGGCAGCAGGATCGCAAGGCCCAAAAGGACTGTGACAAGCACAAGCGTGCCGCGCACCAAGATTCGGACCCAACCCATCGGGCCAATATGCTGAGCCTGCGGCGGCTGACCCCCGTCCCATATCATGGTTATGATTGCGCTCCGTATATCCGCTTTTGGCGATCTGACATCATGTTGGTGTCCATGATCAGACACACGTCGGTCGTGTTGAAACTATGATCGGTATAGGCACCTGCCCCCACAACGCCCCCCAGACGCAAATACGCCTTGATCAGCGCAGGCATCTGCAACATCGCGGCACGGCGGTCAATTTGGGGTTCAGGGATCAGATCCATGACAACAGCATGGGGCGCACGGGCCGTCACGCGCAACGCATCCGGAGCAAGGTGGCGATGGTGCAGCAGCGACAGGGGCTGTGCCAAAGTGGCCGCATCCGTGCCATGAAACGATGCGACCCCGAACAGGATGTCGATGCGGTGCATGGCAACATAGGCCGCCAGCCCGTTCCACAGGTGATACATCGCGCGCCCACCCCGGTAGTCGATATGCACACAGGACCGGCCAAGTTCCAACAATCGCCGCCCCGTCGCCTTTAGCGGGGCAAGGTCATATTCAGCTTCGGAGTAGAACGCACCGGCGTCTTCGGCCTGCGCACTTTGTAGCATCCGGTACACGCCGACAACGCGGCCTGCGGCGGCATCGTCAAACAAGATCAGATGATCAAAGAACGGGTCGAACTGATCGATTTCCAACCGTGCCGCGTGATCCACCAGAGGGCCGTCACCGCCCAGTTCCTCGACAAACACTTCATAGCGCAGCCCCTGCGCAGCGCGCAGATCATCTGCACTGTGCGCAAGGGCGACGCGAAATTCAGGGTCATGGGTCAATGTCATCGCAGGCGGTCTAGCGTTGGGCGCGCACAAAGGCAAAGACTCCCGAGACTTGCCACCTCAGGTTGTGTCGCGTTAAGGTTTCAGAAAGGATGTTCAGTCATCAAAGACGAGTTCCAGTGCAATATGTGCACCATTAATCACGACTTTGCCTTCTTCGGGGAAGTTTACGGTGATGCGGCCCGCAATATTGCTTTGCACCTGACCTATGCCCCATTCCGCGTAGCTGGGATGGCGCACCAACATACCGGGGGCCAATATGGCGTTCATATTTTCCATGACCTGCCTTTCGGTTGGTTTGTCTTGCGGGGCCACGTATGGGCCAAAATGATATCCATCTTGCGGCGTTGATCAGCAGCCGCATCTGCCATGACCTGATATCCCCGATTGGCGCGATCAACAACGGCCTTGAGCTGTTGGGCATGTCGGAACATCGCGATGGGCCGGAACTGGAACTGATTGCGCAAAGTGTGGAAAACGCGAGCGCGCGCATTCGGTTTTTCCGCATTGCCTATGGCGCAGCATCCGACCACGGCATGGGACGCGCAGAGGTCGTTACGATTTTGCGTGATGTAACCCGTGAAGGGCGGCTGACGATCGCCTATGCCCCGATGGAGGATCAGCCCCGCTGGGCCGTGCGCATGGCATTTCTGGCCATCCAGTGCCTTGAGGCCAGCATGCCCTATGGCGGGCGGATCGAGGTCAGTTGCGATGCAGGCGCATGGGCTGCGCGCGGGCAGGCCCCAAACATAAACCCCGACGCAGCACTATGGGCTGTACTGGAGGGGGCGGACAACAGCGCATTGGCCCCTGCACACGTTCAATTCGCGCTGCTGGCCGCCGTGGCACAGGACGCAGATCGCCCCCTGGCCAGCCAGATCGACAATGACCAGATGTGCATCACCTTTTAGGCGCGCACAGTGCCGTCGCCGCGCACAAGGTATTTGAAACTGGTCAATTGCGCCGCCCCGACCGGGCCACGCGCATGCATCTTGCCCGTAGCGATCCCAATCTCGGCACCCATCCCAAATTCACCGCCATCCGCAAACTGGGTAGAGGCGTTGTGCATCAGTATGGCACTGTCGAGTTCGGACAGGAACCTGGTCGCTGCGGCTGCGTCCTCTGTCAGGATACAGTCCGTGTGGTTCGACCCATAGGTGCGGATATAATCCATCGCTGCGTCCAGATCAGGGACCACGCGCGCGGCAATATCCATGTCCAGATATTCATGGCCCCAATCCTGATCCGTGGCGGCCAGCACGCCATCAATGCTTTGCAATGCGACATCCGCGTGAACGCGCACGCCTGCAGTGATCAGAGCCCTGACAACATCACGTCCAAGAGTGGCGGCGACATCCTGATGGATCAGCAGGCATTCCGCGGCACCGCAAATGCCCGTGCGCCGTGTTTTGGCGTTCAGCACGACATTCAGGGTTTTTTCCGCATCGGCGTCCTTGTCGATATAGATGTGCACGATACCCTCAAGATGGGCAAAGACGGGCACACGCGCCTCGCGTTGCACAAGACCGACCAAACCCTTGCCACCGCGCGGGACGATCACGTCGATGGTATCTGTCATGGTCAGCATTTCGCTGACGGCCGCGCGATCACGGGTCGGCACCAGTTGGATGGTATCCTCGGGAAGGTTTGCGTCGCGCAGGCCCTGTTGCAGGCATGCATGGATCGCAGAGGAGGAATGAAAGCTTTCTGATCCTCCGCGCAGGATAACGGCATTGCCCGCCTTGAGGCACAATGCCCCGGCGTCCGCTGTTACATTGGGCCGGCTTTCATAAATCACGCCAATGACACCCAAAGGCGTGCGCACACGTTGAATGTTCAGCCCCGTCGGCTGGGTCCATTCCGCCAGAACTTCGGCCACCGGATCGGCCTGTTCGGCGACGGCGCGCAGACCGTCCACGATGGCGCGAATACGATCCTCATCTAGGCGCAGACGATCCATCATCGCGTCCGACAGCCCCTTGGCGCGGCCATAGTCCATGTCCTGCGCGTTTGCGTCGATGATGGTCTGGCGCTGTATCCACACATGTTCCGACGCGGAAATCAGCGCGGCGTATTTGCGTTCAGCACTGGCAAAGGCAAGCGACGCGGCCGCCGCTTTGGCCCGTGCCCCGATGTCGGCCATCAATGCTGGTATGTCAGACAGGTCGTTCATCGCGTGGTGTCCTTTGCAGGTCTTGCGCCACAGGTTTTATGCCTCCGGCGGTGGTATTTATCGTCAGAAGAAACTTATAGCGCCATGTCATCGCGATGGATCAACGCCGCCCGGCCCGGATAGCCGAGCAGCGCTTCGATTTCTTGGCTCTTGTGCCCTTTGATCGTCTGCGTTTCGGCAGCAGTATAGCGGCACAGGCCCAGTCCCAGCTGATGTCCGTCCGGGCCTTGAATAGACACCGGATCACCCCGCCCAAAAGAGCCGGTTACTGAATGAACACCCGCCGGTAACAGACTGTTTCCATGCGTTAAAGCAGATACTGCCCCCGCATCCAGTTGTACCGCACCGCGTGGTTTCATTGCGGCAATCCAGCGTTTGCGCGCGGCTTGAGGATCCAGCATGGCCGTGAACCAAGTGGCGTTTGCGCCATTTTGCAGAGCCAACAGCGGGCGCTGCGCGGCACCATGGCAGATCGCCATTGTACATCCCGCCGCTGTCGCCGTTTTGGCCGCCATCAATTTGGTTTTCATACCGCCCTTGGACAGGCCAGAGCCTGCATCGCCTGCCTGTGCCTCGATCTCGGGGGTGATCGCATCAATCACCTCGTAGCGCGTGGCATTTGCATCGTCAGTGGGATTGGCGCTGTAAAAGCCGTCGACATCCGACAATAGCACCAGTTGATCCGCGCCGATGGTGGCCGCAATTTGCGCCGCAAGCCGATCATTGTCCCCAAAGCGGATTTCATCTGTCGCCACAGTGTCGTTTTCATTCACGATGGGCAGCGCACCCAGAGTGATCAATTGTTCGAGAGTGGCGCGGGAATTGAGATAGCGGCGGCGGTCGCGGCTGTCTTCGAGTGTGACGAGAACTTGGGCCGTCGTGATCCCGTGGGGATCCATCGCCTCTTCGTAGGCACGCGCGAGGCGAATTTGGCCGACGGCTGCTGCGGCCTGCGACTGTTCAAGCGCCAGGTCCGTGGCAGGCAGGCCCAGCACACCGCGCCCCAGCGCGATGGATCCAGACGAGACCAGGACCACCTGAACTCCGGCCGCCTGCAGCCAAGCGACGTCCTGTGCCAGACCCTGAAGCCAGTCCTTGCGCAAGGCCCCGGTGGTGCGATCCACCAGCAAGGCGGACCCGATCTTGACCACCAGACGTTTGGCTGAGGTCAGGGACGCCATGGTTCTTCCTCTGTTGCGGGACGTTGGCGGATACGGTCGTCGTCGATTTGTGCACGCAGGATGCGCAGCACCTCAGTGACGCCCTCGCGCGCGACACTGGACATCGACATCACCGGACCCCCTGACGAATTTTCCAATTCTTTCAAAGCGGTTGCACGCTCTTCTTCATCCAATGCATCGATCTTGTTCAACACTGTAATCCGAGGTTTTTCAGCCAGATTTCCGCCATAGGCCTCAAGTTCGCCAATGATGGTGCGATAATCGTCAGCAACGGTCGGTGACGTGCCATCAATAAGGTGCAACAACACCGCACAGCGTTCGACGTGACCCAGAAAAAGATCACCAAGGCCGCGCCCTTCCGAGGCCCCTTCGATCAGGCCGGGGATATCGGCGACCACAAATTCGACATTGTCCACGCCAACGACCCCAAGATTAGGATGCAGTGTCGTGAACGGATAGTCCGCAATCTTGGGGCGTGCGTTGGATGTGGTCGCCAGAAACGTTGATTTTCCGGCATTTGGCAGGCCCAACAGGCCCACATCCGCAATCAATTTCAGGCGCAGCCAGAGGGTGCGTTCCACCCCCTCCTGACCCGGATTTGAGCGACGCGGTGCCTGATTGGTGGCGGATTTGAAGTGCAGGTTGCCCCAGCCCCCGTTTCCGCCGCGCGCAAGCTCAACGCGTTGGCCCAGTTCTGTCATGTCGACAATGACGGTTTCCTGATCTTCGTCGAGAATTTCGGTACCCACGGGCACGCGTAGCACGATGTCGTCGCCATCCTTGCCGGTGCGCTGACGACCTGTGCCGCCCTGCCCGTTCTTTGCGAAAAAGTGCTGCTGGTAGCGGAAGTCGATCAGCGTGTTCAGCCCATCCACCGCCTCGGCCCATACAGAACCGCCGCCGCCGCCATCGCCGCCATCGGGGCCGCCATATTCAATGTACTTTTCCCGCCGAAACGAGATGCACCCATTTCCGCCGCTGCCGGACCGGATATAGACCTTGGTGAGATCGAGAAACTTCATGGGGTCGTCCTAGTGCAATTGGGGGGCGGTGGAAACGGGGTTCAAGTGTGTTTGAGGCTGGTCGGTTGTTTTGGGATCGTATGGATGGGGGCGCTGCCCCCGGGGTATTCTTAAAACAGAGAAGCGGACGAGCTAGAATTTGTGACTGTAGGTCCAAGTGGGGACCGTCGTGTCGCGCGCGAGACTAAAGCTTTCTGCGTTGCCGAGGTATTTGAAACCGCAATGGGTCAGCACCCGCGCCGACGCGGGGTTGTCTTGGAAAACTGAAGCAAACATGGCCGCGTTTTCCATCGGGTTTGCATCTACCAGAGCCTGCACAGCGTCCGAAGCAAGGCCAGTGTTCCAGAATGGCGGTGCCACCCAATAGGCCACTTCGGACTGGTTGCGATCCATTCGCGCCAGCGAGATCAGCCCCATCACTTCGGTGCCGCCCGATTTGTGGCCATCGATGGCCCAGACATCATCATCACGCGCATCAGACATAGCCCGCGTCACGAATGCCTCGGTCATCCCCGGTGGGACCGGGTGCGGAATGGATGTGGTCATATTTGCGACGCGTGCGTCGGACCAGTACATGTCGATCAGCCCCATGTCCGACTTGCGCAACGGGCGCAGACCAAAGCGATCTGTTTCGATCAGTGGCTGTGTCACGTTTATCTTCATCTCCATGTTATGTTCCTCCTCCGAACAGAACAAACAGCACCGACGCGACGGTCAGTCCTGCGAGGGTGTACATCAGATAAGGTTCGCCGGGTGTTCCTGCCAGTGTCTGTGCAATGCGATCGCCCGCCAGTGTCCACAGCGGGTGCAACAGTATCTGCGTGCCCAGCAAAATCGCAGCGATTGTAGCGGTTGCGATCAGCGCGTCCGTGCCGGGTGCCACAAAGCTGGTAAAGCCTGTCACGATCATCGCCCATGCCTTTGGGTTCAGGGGATGCACGAGCAATCCGGCCGCAAAGCCTGGCATAGTGCCGTCACCCTCGGAACCGCCAAGCCGCAAATTGGCCACCTTCCACGCCAGCCAGATGATGTAGGCGGCAGAGACCCATTTGAGGGTTTCAAACACCCAAGGCGCACGATCAGACAGTTGCATCAATCCAAACCCAATGGGCCAAATCACAAGCTGTTTGCCCAGTGCAACGCCCGCCACGAACGGCAGCGCTGCGCGAAAGCCGAACCGTGCGCCCGTGGCCAGCAACGCCATGTTTGCAGGCCCCGGTGTACCCACCTGAGACGCGGCGAACACCGCAAAGGATGTGGCGGCCACGCTCATGCCGTGCGCCGCAGATCGCGGTCCAGCAGACCAAGGATCAGATCATCATGCCATTTGGACGCAATCAACGCCGCCTCGCGTTCGCGCCCTTCGACCACAAAGCCGACTTTTTCATAGGCGGCCACCGCGCGCGCGTTGAAATCCAGAACGCGACTGCCCAGCCGGTGCAGACCCAATGTATCAAAGGCATGGGCCGCCAGCAGGCGCATCGCCTGCGTGCCATGGCCACCGCCAAGTGCTGCGGGGTCAAGAATGCCAATCGCGATCTGCGCACGTTTGTCTGAATAGTTCACGTGATACAGCCGCACGCCACCAATCAACGCGCCATCCAGTTCGATCACCCACGCATGTGGATCATCCATATGGGACTGCACCCACGCCTCTGCGGCTTCGGGTGTGATGTCACGTACCGCGTTCGGGTCCGCCCCGAACATGGCCTGCACCTCTGGGCTGTTGCCAAGCGCGAAACGCGCGCGCGCATCCAGCGGATGCGCATCGCGCAGAACGACGTTGCCGGCCTGCAGTATTGGTTTGTTATGATCGGCCATAAAAAGGCCTCGCTGGTAAAAAAAAGGAAAAGGGACCGGCGTTTCCACCGATCCCTTCGAATTTTGTCAAAACCCGTTAGGTGCGGCTTATTCAGCGGCCTCTGCGACCGGGAGAACCGAAATAAATGTGCGGTTTTTCAGACCCTTGTGAAAGGTCACGGACCCGTCAACGGTTGCAAAGATCGTGTGATCCTTGCCCATGCCCACGCCTGCGGCTGGCCAAAACTTGGTGCCGCGCTGACGTACGATGATGTTGCCGGGAATGACGGCTTCGCCGCCGTATTTTTTCACGCCAAGACGACGACCTGCGGAGTCGCGACCGTTACGGGATGAACCGCCTGCTTTTTTATGTGCCATTGGTGTCTCTCCTTAGCCTTGAGTCTTTTCTTGGGCCTGAGCGATCCAGCCTTCACGCTCGATCCGGCCTTTGAAAGATAGTTTCTGATCCATATCAGCAACATCTTCGGGCGTCCATGCTGCGATCTGCGCAAACGTGGTTACACCAGCTGCGTGCAGCTTTTTCTCGAGCGCGGGACCCACACCAGAGAGTTGCTTGAGGTCATCGCCACCGGCGGCGGCAGGTGCTGCCTCTGCCTTGGGAGCTGGTGCCTTCGGCGCTGCAGCCTTAGGTGCTTTGGCTTTCTTGGCGGGCTTGGCATCTGCGGCTGCGGTTTTAACGAAACCCGCACCGTTTTCAGCTGCCATAATACCGGAGGCCGCGGCACCCGATGCCAGAATGTCGGTTACACGCACCAGTGTTAGTTGCTGGCGGTGGCCCTTGGTACGCTTGGAAGAGTGCTTCCGGCGACGTTTGACGAAGTTGATCGTCTTGGGGCCTTTGATCTGTTCGATGACTTCGGCTTGAACGCCTGCATCGGCCACAACGGGCGCACCAACGACGGGGGCATCGCCACCGATCATCAGAACTTCGTTGAATTGGACTTTGTCACCTGCATTTGCGGCCAGTTTTTCAACACGGAGCGTATCGCCCGATTGAACTTTGTACTGCTTGCCGCCGGTTTTGAGAACCGCGAACATATCGTCTTCCTTTGTCTGCCGCGTTCTGTGGCCCCGGATCCCCGGAGTTTGTGCACCCCATTTTTCGGGGTCCGCCTCGAACAGCGCGCCCGGTTTCGGGCGTCATTTAAATCAAAATCAGCCCACGCTGTGCGGGCCGAAGATGCGGGCTTATGTGCGTATCCCCCGATCAAGTCAAGAGCGGTTTATCCCACCTCTTACAGATCGTTTTGCGGCAATAGCCTGCCCGCAGTTTGGCCCAGTCCGAACGAGAGTGTCGAATAGCTGGAGCCAAAGGCCTCAAACAACACATCGTCCAGCGCGCGCCCTACGTCCGTATCCCAGAATGCAGTATAGATCGCAACGTCGTCCGCACTGAGGGGTGATTGGGCCAAGGCATAATAGCCGCGCAGCCAGCTTTCGGTGTTTGCGGCGACGGCGTCGCGCTGCGCCTCGATGTCGGGGGTTTCATTTGCACGCCCTGTTACCTCTGCCATTCCGGCAAAAAAGGCGATCTGTGCCTTCAGCGATGTGTCGGTGTTGCGCGCGACCAGATCGCGGATGGTCAGAAAATCACTGATGGCATCGCTGGACGCCGCAGGCGCGGATTTTGCCATCTCTTCGAGGTCGGGCCTGAGCATGGCCTGTCGCGCCTGCACTTCGAGTTCCGTCAATCTTTGGCCCAGATCGCTTTCGAAAAACAACAAGGCTTGGGCCGCTACTTCGGGATCAAGCCGCGCGTCAAATGCGGCGCGGACTTCTTGGACCAGCCGTTCGGGATCATAAAGGCGACGCACCGTTTCCGCCCAAACGTTGCCGCCCTGCCCGTTCAGCAGCCCCGCATCAAGGGCGGCACCGGACTCCACCCCTTCGGTCGAAAACGCAACAATCAGCGCCGGAAGCCCAAGGGCATCCACCAATCTATCTGTCTGCGCACTGGGCCATGCCGCTGTCGCAGTGAACAGGACAAACAGGACCCCAGATAGCGCGCGCATCACAGTTCCTGACTGGGCTGCAGACGCTGCATTGCGATGGCCAGCGCCTCGAACCGATTGGCCATAATCTCGTATTGGACCGCGTTCATCAGGTCATACACGCGCCGCATTTTCCCGTCTTCCAGCGCCCTGGCGTATTCCAGCACCTCTGCGTCGGAAAACGCCTGATACGTATAGGCCGACCCGCTCAGGGCATTTACGGCAATCTCGGCCTTCATTGCATCCTCGTCTTGGGACAAACGTTCGCGCAACTCAGGCTCGGACAGTTGCAGCTCGATCACCCCTGCCCCGGCTGCAGCCATCAAAAAACGCACCTGTACCTCTTGGATCGCGCGCACGGCAGTGCCCGCGCTGTCAGAGGCAGCGTTCATGCGTTCAAGGTATGCAAGCCGGGGACTGCCGAGCCGCGTTAACCCTGCAATGATCGCTTCGCCGCTTTCAGACTTCAGCGCATCTTCTTCGCTCATGTGTGATGCATTTTCGGCGACAACAAGGCGTTTGCCCAGATCGGTCGCATAAAACTCAGCTGCATGTGTCAGCAGATCATCGCTCAGCGTTTCTGCGAGGATATCGACAGCCATGTTATGCATGATATCCGTGTCAAACACCTCTGTAGTCAGGCGTGTCCATTCCGTCCCGAAATCCTCAGCCTCAAGGCCCAGCATTTGGGGTGCGGAACTGGCCGACAGGCGAATACTCTGCAGGGCCACATCAAATCCAGTGACCTCTAGAAACGCCTGCAACTTGCCACGATCCGCCGCCACCCCAAGGCCGGGCAACATCACAAACATCATCAAACTGGCCAAGGTAAAGCGAAGTGCGCGCATGATCTTCCTTTCATCCAAGACAAACGAGAGGTCTGGCCGCCCGCATGTAGTCGGCACAAAGGTATGTGTTTTGCGCCCCGCGTCCACCAAATTTACCGTGTGCGCAAGATAAGGCGAAAAGTGCCTTGCTCTTGGCCAGTGTTCCCACTAACTGGGCGCACCAGACCCCCGCGGAGAGGTGCCGGAGTGGTCGAACGGGGCGGTCTCGAAAACCGTTGAGCCTTCACGGGTTCCCAGGGTTCGAATCCCTGTCTCTCCGCCACAACACTCACTTAAGTTATTGACATAACTGTGTTCAAATGAGGCTGCAGCAAAGCTGCACCCATTTTTGCCCCCGTAAGTAAGCGCGCAAAACCTGCGGGGTAGGCACATCGCAACCAACTTATGGGCGGGGTGCTGACCTTAGCTGCACACACAACACAATTGAGCAAACATAGTGAAGCGAGCGTTCGAACGTGCGCCAGAGTGTTTTTCGGGGTGCAAACAAAGGTAGCAGCATCTGGAATACATAAAACCCTTATCCTCCACGTGGTGACAGGCGAGCGGGCCGTCGATCTGTTGGACACCGTCTCGTTACATTAAGAGCGAGGCGATCAACTCGTGATTATAGATCAGGATCGGACAGAAACTGTCGTGAAGGTGTTGTTCTAAGCTGGCGTTAACGCCCTTTCTTGACACGATCATCCCTTTTAAGTCTGCCCGGCTTTTAGAAAACAAATCCCCGCCCCTATGTGGAGCGGGGAAAACAGGCTACATGTGAGCTAAAGGATCAACAGCCACCCGACTTTTCGTTTTTGCCACCTTGGCACTGATTGCCAGAATTGCCCGGATCGACATCGTTTTTGTTGGTTTCTTTTCCTATGTCTTTCCAATTGCCGTTGTTTTTTTGCTTTTCTCCGCCGTTTCCAAGGCCAGAGTCGGTGTTGCGATTTGTGTCGACCTGAGCAGCTTTTTCGTCTGTCCAGTTCGCGTTGTCAGCAAAAGCAGCGCCAGAAGACGCCATGATCGCTACCACAAGCAACGTTACAGTTTTCTTGGTGAGCATAGTTCTATCCTCCTTTTTTTTCGAACTACGCACATGAATTTATCACCAGCCGTTTTGTCGGAATTGATAAAAATCAATCGAGCAGGCAATGAGGTGTTTGTCCTTTGGCGGAGCACTGCAATTGTTGCAGGTCTCTGTGAGCTGCCCCCCCACAATCGGACACTGACGTAAGCTGTAATTTGCAGTCGGATGCTCGGTTCGTCTCGTTGGCGTCAAACCACCCGTTTCCATCGTATCGCTTGCTATATATTCAACCCAGCCCTTACGCTGTCAGCATATCAAGAGCGGTTACAGCCGCCGACCTTCATCAATATCTACATTTGGGAGAAGAATATGCTGGATCACACAACTGCAAATGCCGACGTCGACAAGGTTTTGGCCGCTTTGGATGATGCCTTGGTGCAAGGCGATACGGACGGTGCCGCACGGCTGTTCACCACGGACTGCTATTGGCGTGATCTGGTCACATTCACATGGAATATAAAAACGATGGAGGGCAGAGAGGCCATTGCAGACATGCTGTCATCCCAACTTGCCTCGGTGCAGCCATCGGGCTGGCGCATTGCCGATGGCGAGGTCGCAGCCGAAGATAGCGGCGTCACGACGGCTTGGATCAGTTTTGAAACGGGCGTCTCGCGCGGCTATGGTCTGATCCGCATCAAGGACGGGCTGATCTGGACGTTGTTGACGTCGATGGTCGAACTCAAGGGCCACGAAGAACCTTTGGGCATGGAGCGCCCCATGGGTGCCAAGCATGGCGCGGGCAAGCATCAACCCACATGGAAAGAACAGCGCGAGGCGGAAGCCGCAGACCTAGGCTACACGACCCAGCCCTACACCGTCATTATTGGCGGCGGGCAAGGTGGCATCGCGCTGGGTGCACGGTTGCGCCAGTTGGGTGTGCCCACGATCATCATCGAAAAGAACGACCGCCCCGGTGACAGCTGGCGCAACCGCTACAAATCGTTGTGTCTGCATGATCCCGTCTGGTACGACCATCTGCCCTACCTGCCCTTTCCCGCCAATTGGCCGGTATTTGCCCCCAAGGACAAGCTTGGCGACTGGCTGGAAATGTATACCAAGGTCATGGAGCTGAACTATTGGACCCGCTCGACCTGCCAATCCGCGCACTATGACGAAGCTGCCAAGGAATGGACCGTCACAGTGGACCGCGACGGCCAAGAGGTGGTTCTGCGCCCCAAGCAGTTGATCTTTGCCACCGGAATGTCGGCCAAGGCCAACCTGCCGAACTTTTCCGGTATGGACAGGTTCAAGGGCGATCAGCATCATTCCTCCAAACATCCCGGACCCGACGCATTCAAAGGTAAAAAGGCCGTTGTCGTTGGGTCCAACAACTCGGCCCATGATATCTGCGCCGCCCTTTGGGAAAATGATGTTGATGTGACGATGGTGCAGCGTTCGACCACCCATATCGTGCGCTCTGAGCCTTTGATGGAATATGGCTTGGGCGATCTTTATTCCGAGCGCGCAGTGGCCGCAGGGATGACCACAAACAAGGCCGACATGATCTTTGCATCATTGCCCTATGCGATCCTGCATGAATTCCAGATCCCCGTGTATGAAAAGATCGCAGAGGTGGATGCAGAGTTTTACGCCGGCTTGGAAAAGGCTGGCTTTCAACTTGATTGGGGCGCGGACGGATCTGGATTGTTCATGAAATACCTGCGCCGCGGTTCGGGGTACTACATCGACGTAGGTGCCAGCCAATTGATCATAGATGGCAAGATCAAGCTGGCCCATGGGCAAGTCACCGAAGTGGTCGAAGACGGATTGGTGTTGGATGATGGCACCAAACTGGAGGCGGATGTGATCGTCTATGCCACGGGCTATGGGTCGATGAATGGCTGGGTCGCTGACATTGTGGATCAGGACACGGCTGACAAAGTGGGCAAATGCTGGGGCCTTGGGTCGGACACACCCAAAGACCCCGGACCATGGGAAGGTGAACAGCGCAACATGTGGAAACCAACCCAACAAGAGGCGCTGTGGTTCCATGGCGGCAACCTGCACCAGTCGCGCCATTATTCACAGTTTCTGTCTTTGCAGATCAAGGCCCGGATGGAAGGCATCGCGACGCCTGTGTACGGCCTGCAGGAACGTCACCACATAGGGTAAATGCAACGGGGCGCAGGATTATCCCGCGCCCCGTTCGCCGCGTCAGATCAGAGTTCCGATCAGTGCATCGACCTCTGTGCGCGTTGGCATGGAGGGTGCTGTGCCCGCCCGTGTCACGGATATGCCCGCAGTCGCGCACCCGTATTGCGCCGCTTCAAGCGGGGATAGGTTTTCGGACAAGGCCGCAGCAAAGGCTCCATTGAATGCATCCCCCGCTCCTGTCGTTTCGACCACAGCCCCGGCTTTTACAGCAGGCACGAGGCCATGACCGTACAGATACGCCCCCTGCTCTCCCATTGTGATGATAGGTGTTTTCACGCCCAAAGCGCGCAATGCGTCACAGGCTTTTGCCGCATCCGCGACCGTCTGCACTGCAATGCCAGTCAACGCCTCGCATTCGGTTTCGTTTGGGGTCACATAGTCACACAGCGCTAGCATACCATCGGGCAAAGCGGCAGCAGGTGCGGGGTTCAGAACAGTCGCAACACCGGCTGCGCGCGCGATCTCTAGCCCGCGCATCGCGGCGTCCATGGGTTGTTCAAGCTGGGTGACAAACAAATCTGCGCTTGCGATCAAATCGGCCTGCGCATCAACGTCAGCCGCATCAATCAATGCAGCCGCACCGGGCGCAACAATGATCGCGTTGTCGCCGCTGCCCTCTTGGATAAAGATATATGCGGCACCGGTATATGTGTCGCTGCGCTGTTCCACATGCGGGATCACACCCGCGTCTGCCCATGTGTTCAACGCGAGTGTGCCGAAATCATCCTGCCCGAGTTTCGAGATGAAATGCGTATCCGCCCCTATGCGCGCACAAGCGACCGCTTGATTTGATCCCTTGCCCCCCGGTCCCAGTGCAAAGGCGTTGCCCATGATCGTCTCGCCCATCTTGGGCATGCGATCCGCGCGATAGGCCGTGTCGGCGACAAAGACACCAAGGATGACAACTTTGCCCACCTTACACCTCGTCTGGTGGCACGACGCCTTTGCGCAGGGCAAAACAGCCATAAAACCGGCGCTCGCCGGTTTGGATCACCGCATAGGCCTGCTTGGCGCGATCATAAAAATCATAGCGTTCGATACTGATCATCGTGGGGCCGCCCGCTGCAGTGACTTCGCTTTGGACCTCTTGCATCACGGGCAGGATGGTGTCGGGTTCACCGACCACTTCCATGCGCGCGGCAGCGTCGTCCACGAATGTGTCGATCGGATAGACGGACAGGACGGCCTTGATAACTTCGGCGGCGGGGCGATCAATGCGCAGCACCTCGCCCAGTACCGTTTCGCGCGCGACACTGTCGGACGGAAAATTCGTATCTGCAATGATCAGATCATCGCCATGCCCCATGGCGCGCAGCGCATAGAGCACATCGGCATTCAATAGCGGGTCAATTCCCTTGAGCATCTGTTACATCCCTAAGTTCAGTCATGTGATAAAATCGAGAACGGCCTGCGCCATTCGCGCGCCGATGGCAGAATGGGCGGCAAGGTCCAAATGTATGCCGTCAACCGGATCAACTTGGGCGACGTCGTTCAGATCAACAAATCCAAATCCATGGGTGCGCGCGACCGCAGCCAGACAGTCTGGCAATTGCGCAGACTTTTCAGCGCCGCCTGCAAAAACTTGCGCAAGACACCCTGTTTCAAGCGCGTAAACGGGGGCCGAAATCAACACCTGCGGCGCTTGCCCATCGGGGCCGCAATCGCTGGCGCGGATTGTCAGCGCGATACGTTGCACACCCAAAGAAATTTCATAAGCGCTCTGGCCAAATCGGGCTTTCAGATCATTGGTGCCCAGCATCACAATGACCAAATCAAGGGGCCGGTGGCTTTCTAACAAAGGCTGCAAAACGCTGAGACCGCATTTGTGTGCGCCCTCGATTGGATCTTCATAAACGGTGGTGCGCCCCGGATGCCCTTCGGCGACGACATCCCAGTCCGCACCAAGGGTTTGCGCCATGACAGACGTCCAGCGATCGGGTGTGTCAAGCCGACGCCGATCCGTCAAATCGCGCATCGCCAATGTGCCGTGCGTATTGCTGTCGCCAAAACACAGGATTGAACGACGCGCCATACGGATCAGCCCAACCGCTGGCCGGTTTCGGCATCAAACACATGCAGATGGTCCGGGTCAGGTTTCAGATGGATCGTTTCGCCGGGCGCAAACGAATGGCGTTCGCGGAACACGGCCGTCACGTCCTGGCCCTCGAACCGCAGGAACACCATCGTCTCTGCCCCTGTTGGTTCCACCACTTTGACCTGCATCGGCAAACCATCCGGCGTCAGGATCAGATGTTCGGGGCGCACACCCAGCTTCACCTTGCCGCTTGCGGCTGGTCCGGGCAGGGTTTGATCGCCAATCGTGATCTTGCCATCCGCCAGATCAGCCATCAGCAAATTCATCGAAGGCGCGCCAATGAAGGTAGCAACAAATTCGTTGACCGGGTTGTCGTAGAGATCAAGAGGCGTCCCGATCTGTTCAATGCTCCCCCCCTGCATGACGACAATGCGATCCGCCAGGGTCATGGCTTCGATCTGGTCATGCGTCACAAAGACCGTCGTTGTCTTGAGCCGCTGATGCAATTCCTTGATTTCAGTACGCATCTGAATGCGCAGCTTTGCATCAAGGTTGGACAGCGGTTCGTCAAACAAGAAAACTTGGGGGTCGCGCACGATTGCGCGCCCCATGGCCACCCGCTGACGCTGTCCACCTGACAGGTGGCGCGGTTTGCGATCCAGATAATCGGTCAGGCTCAGGATCTCTGCGGCTTCTTTCACGCGGCGGTCGATTTCAGCCTTGTCGGCCTTGGCCACCTTCAGGGCAAACCCCATATTTTCTGCAACGGATTTGTGTGGGTACAAAGCGTAGGTCTGAAATACCATGGCAATATCGCGCTCTGACGGGGGCAGATTGTTCACGACGCGATCACCGATTGCGATCGTGCCACTATTGATCGGTTCCAACCCCGCAATCATGCGCAACAGCGTGGATTTCCCACAACCGGATGGACCCACGAGAGCTACGAATTCACCGTCCGCAATATCTACATTCAGCCCGTGTATTACCTGCACAGCCCCGTAGGACTTGCGGATTTCATGTATCTTGACGCCTGCCATTGTGGTGAATTCCCCTGCCCTGAAATATGATGCTAGACAAAGCGCATTGCCCTGTCCACGCCCATCGACCGACTTTAGTTGACTTGAGGGAAATATAGCTCATACTCGATTTTCAGCGGGGGACGTCGGGTACAGCTTATTCAATTAAAACCAAAATTCCGGGCTCTGTCCTTTTTCGCTTCGCTAAGATCAAAAGAATTCTTGGGAGGAAACACGTGAAAGTCGATCTCTATAATTACATTAAAGCTGCGCAGAAAATGAACCGCCGCCAAGTTCTGAAAGGGTCCGCAGCCCTTGGTGCCATGGCCATGATGCCAAAGACGGCGATGGCCGACGGGCATTCGAATGTCCGCGCTGAAATCCTGAAAATTCCCGGCGTCGGTGCCGGATCCCCAACAGACAGTGATTGGCAAAAAGTCGGCGAGCTGTGCCTTGGCGCGACCAAAGGCAATGTAGCCGAGGGCGAATTCGAAGGGGTCGAGCTGACCTTTATGGGTCTGAACAACCAGAACCTGCACAACTTCCTGTTCCGCGGCTTCCTCAAGCCATGGGAAGCCTACACAGGTGCAAAGATCAACTGGATCGATCTGGCGCAAGCCGATTATAACGCCCGCCTGCAACAAAGCATCGCCACGGGCACTGTTGATTTCGACATCATCGAAATGGGTGCACCATTCGAGGGCGACGTGCTGGGCAAAGGTTTGGCGTCTGAGATGCCCGACTGGGTCAAAGAGCAGATCGACATGGACGACTACGTTGACTACCTCAAGGCACCTGTCGGCACGTGGGACGGCAAGACATATCGTGTGTCCATCGACGGCGACTGCCACACGTTTGCGTATCGCAAGGATTACTTTGGCCCCGACGGCATCGGCGGCACAGACGTGCCCACCACATGGCAAGAGATCAACCAAGTGTCCAAGGACCTCGTCGGCAAAGAAGACCCGCTGACCGGCCTGCCTGCACATGGATATCTTGATCCGCTCAAAGGCTGGGGTGGCTTTGGCTTCTACTTCCTAGAGAACCGCGCGTCGGCCTATGCCAAGCACCCGAACTCGCCTGCATGGCTGTTCGAGCCCGACACCATGAAGCCGATGGTAAACAACCCGGCATGGGTTCAGGCGATCCAGGACGTTATGGACCTGATCGAGGCGGGCGCATACCCAACCGATCAGATCAACGCAGATCCCGGCACAACCGCGTTCCAACAGTTCCTTGCTGGGACGGGTTCGATGCTGATGTGGTGGGGCGATGTGGGTTCATCCGCACGTACGTCTGACACGTCCGTCGTTGGCGATGTTGTTGGCTTTGGTGTCAACCCAGCGTCCGAGCGCGTTTACAACGCCCAAGCCGGCGCATGGGAAGAGACCCGGAACGAAGCACCCAACATGGCCTATATCGGCTGGGGTGTTTACGTTATGGCCACGGTCGAAGGCGACGAAAAGAAAAAGAAAGCCGCATGGTCCGCAGCCGCTCATTTGGGTGGCAAAGACCTGTCGCTTTGGGCGTCCGCCTATCCGTCGGGCTTCCAGCCGTATCGCCAGTCACACTTCCAGTTCGAAGAATGGGAAGAGGCAGGTTACGACCGCGCCTATGTCGAAGACTACCTCGGCTCAAACGCGGACAGCTACAACCACCCGAACGCGGCGATCGAACCCCGGATTCCGGGCATCTTCCAATACTACTCAGTTGCCGAAGATGAACTCGCCAAAGGGTATGCCGGTCAGTACGGCTCCGCTCAGGAAACCGCCGACGCGATTGCGGCCGCCTGGGAAGAGATCACCGACCAAATCGGGCGCGAAGACCAGATTGCGGTCTATAAGGCGTCGCTTGGCCTCTAAGGCTGGCGCGATACGATAATGAAGGGCGCGGCTGCGAGGCTGCGCCTTTCTTCTTTTAAGGTATCCGATATCATCTATCGCGCCATACGGCTTCCGAGGTGTCAAACTTGGCAGGAATTTGATGCGCCCGTTGAATTTGCGCCCGTTCGCTCACGCGGGACAGAATCGCCGCCAAGTGCATGATATAACGATAACAAATTATGCGTTTCGAGAGGTCATTGGCCCTGTAACGATGCAAATACTCGAACTTTTTGCGTCGTCCAAAGAAATCGGCAACTGTCGATGGCCCCCACAACGCGTTCTTGTGCATTTGCCCTCTTAACACCTCGCCCGACCCTCGCTAACGTAGTTGGATGAGTAGTACCGAAGGCGACCTTCTTCACACCGTTACCGCTGACAACATCTCTGATAGCCGCAAGCGGTTTGGCAAGATGTTGGTCTGGGGCTCTGCCCTGCTGTGCGCGGGTCTTGCTGTGTGGCAAATGGCATTTGAAACCGGGCGCGTCGGCAGCGGTTTTGAAAACTGGCGTCCCATCCTATACGCCTACGTTTTGTGGGCCTTTGCGCTCTGTGCTGCCCAAGTCATCGTGAACGGTGAAAAGGGAAAGCGCACGCTGTTCGTATTGCCCGCAGCACTGTTCGTGATCAGTCTCGTCGTGTTTCCACTGCTATTTGCGCTTTATATCTCTTTTACCGATTGGAACCTTGCATCGCCCAATGGGCCACAACCCAATGGCTGGGACAATCTGGTACAGATGTGGAACGACGGGTTTTACTGGAACGCGTTGAAAAACATGGTCTATTACGTCCTCGCGGTCAGCGTGGAATATGTGATTGCCTTTGGGTTGGCCTTGTTGCTGAATGCTCAGATACGGGCACGTAAATTCTTTCGCGTGGTGTTTTTGCTGCCCTTGATGCTGAGCCCCGTGGCCGTGTCATGGATGATCGGCAAATCGATGCTTGAGGTTCGGTTTGGCCCGATATCGCGAGTCATTCGCGAATTGGGGTTCGAACCCAGCTTTTTCGGGAATGCAGAGACCGCGCGTTTCATGATCATGGCGATGGATGCGTGGACGTTTATTCCGTTCATGATGATCATGCTATTGGCCGGGCTTCAGGCGCTGCCCCGCGAAGTCATTGAGGCTTCCAAAGTCGATGGGGCATCAGGCTGGCAAAGTTTCAAGGAAGTCATCTTTCCCTTGATGTTGCCCGTTTCGGTCACAGCCGTGGTGATCCGCATCATCTTTAAACTGAAACTGGCGGATGTGATTATCAACGTCACCTCTGGCGGGCCGGGCGGTGCGACCGACAGCGTCACCAGCTTTATTTTCCGCGAATACCGGGATCGATCCAACGTTGGCTACGGCACGTTGTTGGCGATGGTCTATCTGGTGCTGATCGTGATTTTCGTGACCCTGTTGTTGAAACTGGTCAGCCGATGGATGGAGCGCCCCGCATGAGCACCGCGATTTTCAAGGATCACGAGGCCGACCGACGCGTCAAGGCCAAGTGGTGGGCCAGCCGCATCGCGATATACGCGGCCCTTCTGATATGGGCGGTTATCTGTCTGTTTCCGATCTATTGGACGATCACGACCTCGTTCAAACTGGCCCCCGATGTCATGAAGGGCAACATGGTCCCATGGTGGGATTTCACCCCGCGTTGGAAGGGCTGGGAATCCATCGGCATTTCCCCTCGCTTGATGGGCGAAGTGTCTACCGTCCGAGAGGAGTTCCTAAAGCGGTTCTGGAACAGCACAGTGATTGCGACATCCGCATCCTTGCTTGCGGTCGTTTTGGGGTCATTGGCGGCCTATGGGCTGTCGCGGTTCAACTACCGCTTTGGTTTTATGCGCAACTCTGACATCTCGTTCTTTTTCCTCAGCCAGATGATCCTGCCACCTGTGGTGCTCGCCCTGCCCTTTCTGGTCCTGTACAAATCGCTGGCGCTGCTCGACAGCCGGGTCGGTTTGATCCTGCTGTATACGCTGACGGTGCTGCCCATCGTGATCTGGATCATGCGGGATCAGTTTCAGGGCATCCCGATCGAACTGGAAGAAGCGGCCCTTGTCGACGGCCTCGGCATCTGGGGTGCGTTCGTACAGATCGTGCTGCCCATCGCACTGCCTGGCATGGTCGCGGCGTTCATCCTGTCGCTGGTTTTGTGCTGGAACGAATACTTCTTTGCCGCCCTTCTGACGTCGACCAATGCGACGACCTTGCCTGTAATGGTCGCCTCGCAAACCGGATCGCAGGGGATCAATTGGTGGTCGATGGCAGCACTATCGTCGGCAGCGATCCTGCCGTTGGTGGTGGTCGCGATTTTCCTTGAGAAATACATCATCAAGGGGATGGCAGCGGGCGCAGTCAAGTAGGCGCTGGAGACGCATGGCGGCTTTGAGGCCGATGCAGACTTTTAAGTTGAGACGTAGAACGGTGGCTCCGTCACCACATCCGAACAAGGATAGCCTCTATGCAACGAAGAACCGCGTGTAAAATGATTGGCTGTATTTATGGGTTCTGGCGCAATAGCGTATTAAAGGCTTCACAATTTTCCAAGCCTTGAACAAAATTACCCTTGAGTTCCTCGCCTACATAAAGGGCTACAACTGGATAATCGTAAGCTGGTTCACCTTGCATGCGGTATCCTGGTTTCAAAACACCATTTGTTTTTTCTGCCAGCGCCTCAAGGGTTGTGATTTGTCCTACCGGCGTTTGATCTGTGCACCCGTTAAATCGCACAAGGAGCCATTGGGTGTCGGGCGATTTCGATAATGCCTATTGTTGGGCAGTTGTTGTAGTCTGACACGCGCTTAAAAAAGTTAGTATTGTGGATAGTAAAATTATTTTTTTCATTAGGGCCCCCAAGGCAAGTTCTCTTAAAAACAAAGCTCAGTATAACCTATAAGATCATCGTAAGAAAAACTAGCTATGGCGACACAACCAGTGACCAGTTTCGACCGATGGCAGCATAATCCGCACAACAGACATTACCCAAGTTCCCGGGCGATGTTCTTGGTCTGCTCATATAGCCTGCGAAACAGATCATGCGCTTTATCATAAACCGCACTTGGTTGCGCCTCTATCGTCTCAACCACCGGGTTCCAGCGCGCGATATCCCCTCGCTCCACCAGCCCGACAGCCAATGCCGCCAGAAACGCATCGCCGTAACTCGCCCCGGTCGTCTTTTCACAGACGATCTGGTCGATGCCCGTGATGTCAGATGTCGCTTGCAGCCACAGTTTATTCTTGGTCCCCCCCCCGACGGCCAGCAGGCGCGTTGGCACTTGGCCCAGTTCGGCAAACGTGTCCGTCACATGCCGTGTGCCGTGCGCGATCCCTTCGATCAGGGCGCGATAGATGTCGCCTCTGTCATGCGTCAGGTTCAGACCGAATATCGCGCCCTTGGCGTGCACGTCATGGATCGGCGTCCGCTCTCCTGAGAAATAAGGTAGCATCAGTAGCCCGTTGGCACCGGGGGGCGACGCTGCCGCCTCTTGCGCCAAAGCCGCAAAGGCTGTGTCAGTGGCGAGGTCGCGGGCCAATTGATCCCGGAACCAATGCGTCAGCGTGCCTGACGTCGCCAGTCCTGCCATCGAGGCATGTTGCCCCTCAAACAGCCATGGTGCATACCAAATGCGCGGGTCCGATACCTGTGATTGGGCGCGCAGGATGATAAAGATCGTCGATCCATACATCATCATCATGTCACCGGGGCGATCCACCCCAACGGAAAACGCCTCGGCCGCCGCGTCGATGGTTCCAGCAGTGACGGGCGTGCCGATGGCCAGACCTGTCTGCGCTGCTGCGTCCGCCGTGATGTGCCCCGCGATGTCGCCCGACCACATAAGCCGCGGCAGTTTGTCGAGCGGCACAATATCGTCCGCCAGATCATCGACCCAACTCTGGGTCGCAATATCATAAAGTGGGGAAAAGTTGGCAGCTGTGTAATGATCAATGACAACTTCGCTGGTCAACTGCTGCACCAGATAGCTGGTCGAGGTGAGGATATGCGCCGTCTTTGCATAGATGTCTGGACGTTGGCGTCTGAGCCACAGGATTTTTGGACCGACCGATTGGGATGTCAGTGCATTGCCACAGCGCGCTATGATCGTCTCTTCGCCGATGCGTTCGGTGAGTTCGCGCACTTCCGCCTCGGCGCGCCCATCCACGCCATACAGCACGCCATTCATCAATGGCGCACCGTCCGCATCGATAGGCAACATACAAGGGCCAATGGCACTGCATGCGACGGCCTTGATCTCGGACGGATCAACGCCACTTTCGGTCAACAGCGCGCGGCTGACATAGACGAAATCACCCCACCAATCCTCTTGCGGGTTGTGTTCGGCCCAGCCGGGCTGCGGCACCAGCATTTTATGGCCGCGCGCAGCCTGTGCGTGGATCACGCCGGTTTCATCGACCAAGACGCCCTTGGTCTCGTAAGTTCCGATATCAATACCAAGCGTATAAGCCATCAGGTGTAGTCATCCCGATCTAGTGAAAAGTCCGGCCCGATCGCCGCAAGGCCTGCGTCCAGCAATGTGGTCAAAGCCACAAGGTCGCTCACATCACACAGCTCTCTGGCCGAATGGGAATACCGCATAGGAAACCCCATATCGATCGAGGCCACGCCCTCGCCCACGAGCTGCACATAAGACAGATCCGTCAGCACCCCGACCTGTGCGCTGCGTTGCAACGGGATGTTTTGCGCCTGCGCCGTTGTTTCAAACAGATGCACCATTGCCGGGTGCGGGATCACACCGTTCAGCGTGCCGCGCCCGTGAAAGGAATACAGGCTCATCCCCGGCCCACCCCCCAACACCATATCGCCGCGCGCCGCCATATCAGGCGTGTCGGTGGCCAACATCAAGTCCAACTGGATCGCGATGTCAGGTTGCAGTTTTTGGGCCAACGGCTGGGCCCCGCGCAGATTGAATTCCTCAAGCACCGTAAAGGCCAAATGCACCGGAGGGCCGCTGCTGCGCGCATTCAGCAGGCGCGCCATTTCCAACAGAACCGCACAGCCCGCACGATCATCGACACTGGTGCCTGTCACGCGATCATGGCCAAGGGATGCAGCGCGGGGCGCATAGACAACGGGTGTACCAATGCGAATGCCTGCCGCCTCAACCTCTGCCGCCGAACTTAGCCCCGTGTCGACATAGATATCGGCATAGGGCGTCACCTGATATTTCTCGCTTGGGGGTGTCGCATGATGGCTTTTGTTTGCGATGATCCCGCATACATCGCGCCCTTCGCCCACGCAGATCAGCACCTCTTGGGCGGCCAGTGCCCGTTCGGGCACACCGCCCATACGTTCCAATCGGATCAGCCCATCTGCTTCGATCCGGCGCACGATGAAGCCTAACTGATCCATATGCGTGAACAGCATCACGCTTGGCCCCTGCCCCGGAAAGTGGGCGACTAAATTGCCCAAGCGGTCAGACGTCGACTGCACACCGATGGCATCCAGTCTGTCACGTATGGCACGCCTGACGCGATCCTCGTGACCAGATAGGCCTGGAACCATCATCAAATCCAACAGATCGCGTTTTATCCTGTCTTTCATGCGCGGGCCTTTCGGGCGCGATCCATGAAATCGCTGGCGCGTTCCGGATCAATCGCGTTCCATGTGTCGCCGTCGACCTTCAGGGACGAGCCAACGATGCATCCATCCGCGATGGACAGAACGTCGCCTACAGTTTCGTGTTTCACGCCTGTATTTGCCATCACTGCGATATCGGGCAAGACGGCCTTGACCGCTTCAAGGTCAGACAGGGCCGCCGCCTCGCCAGTGATCTGGCCTGACACCAACACCGCATCCGGGATTGACGAAAACACCGCACTGCGGGCCCGATCCGGCAAGGATCGCTGATCAAGCGAATGGGCAAATTCGGCCGAAATATTATACAGCATTGCCATGTCAGAACGCCCCAACCGGTCGCGGTAGCGCATCGCTTTGCCCGCATCCGGCGTCCATGGCCCCATGTCAGATGCGTAGCTGCCTGTAAAAATCTCACGCACAAAACCTGCGCCCGTCGCAGTGCCAAGCGCAATGCTCGACATCGGATCCCACAACACGTTGACACCAAACGGCACGATGATCTCGGACTTTAGCTGTCCGATGATTGCGGCCATTGTCGCGGTCGATGCCGTATCCACAGAGAATTCATAGGGGCGGTCGTTTTCATTACCAAACATCACCGCATCAAACCCCGCAGCCTGCAATGCCAGTAAATCCGCACGCGCCGCCGCAACCAGATCCAATGCAGGATCAAACAGGGGTGATCCCGGCAAGGCCCCGATGTGCACCATGCCGATGACAGGCTTGCCGGCCCCGAACACACGTTTGAAATTCTTTGTCATTTTGAACTCTCCCCTGATAAACTTTATGGACGGCTCTCTGTTCACGCAAAGGAAAACTGGGCTAAGTTAAAGCCTTGAAGCAGGGAGAGACCAATGAGTTTGAAGACACGGCACTGGGACAGGCTTGGCAATGGCGGGCTGACTTTCACCGAACTGGGCTTTGGCTCGGCTCCATTGGGAAACCTCTACAAGGAAATTTCGGATGACTACGCGCGTGCGACACTTGATGCGGCGTGGGATGGGGGCGTGCGGTACTTTGATACGGCACCGCTATATGGTCTGGGCCTGTCAGAGACACGGCTGAACCCGTTCCTGCGCGACAAGCCGCGTGATGACTATGTTCTATCGTCCAAAGTCGGGCGGTTGATGCAGGCCTGCACCCCTGAATATCGCACCGGCGTCGGCAAATGGTTCAATGTACCCCAGCGCCGCGAGCATTATGATTACACTTATGATGGCGTCATGCGGTCGTTTGAACACTCATTCTCCCGCCTCGGGGTCGAGCGGTTGGATATTCTTTATGTTCACGACCTTTGCGTGTTCAGCCATGGCTCAAAAGAGATGTCAGACATGCGCATCGAAGAATTTTTCGGTGGCCGCGGTTATGATGCGATGGTGTCGTTGCGTGATCAGGGCTTGGTCAAGGCGATTGGCGGCGGTGTGAACGAATGGGAAGTGTGCCAGACCCTCGCCGAACGTGGTGATTTCGACCTGTTCCTGTTGGCCGGGCGCTATACGCTGCTGGAACAAAAGGCACTCGACAGCTTTTTGCCACTCTGCGAAGCGCGTGGCATCGGGATCGTGACCGGTGGCCCGTATAATTCCGGCATTCTGGCGACAGGGGCCAAACCCGGATCGTTCTATAATTATGACCCCGCACCCCAAGACATCATTGACCGCGTGAACACGATCGAAGCGGTCTGCACCGATCACGGCGTGCGCATGGTCGATGCGGCCTTTAAGTTCCCTCTGTTGCATCCGGCGCATGTGACTGTGATCCCCGGCGGGCAAGGCACCGCAGAGATGGCAGGCAACTTGCAGGCGGCCCAAGCTGAGATTCCGGCTGATCTTTGGGCTGATCTAAAGGCCCAAGGGCTGCTGCGCGAAGACGCGCCCACATGAAGATCGACGCCCACCAGCATTTCTGGCAGCCCCTGCGTGGGGATTATGATTGGATGCCGCAGGACAACGCGATCCTGAACCGGGCCTATCGACCTGCTGATCTGGCACCTGCGCTGGATCAGTGCGGCATTGACGGCACCGTACTGGTACAGGCCGCAGCGAGCCTGAACGAAACCGAATACATGCTGGGGCTGGCCGATGCGACACCTACGATCAAGGGCGTGGTAGGTTGGATCGACTTTGAGGATCAAACACAGCTGACCCACCTCAGGCGCTTGGCTGCGCACCCGAAATTCCTGGGTGTGCGACCAATGATACAGGACATCCCGGATGTAAACTGGATGCGAAGGGACGACATTCAGTGGGCCTATCAGGCGATCATTGATCTGGACCTGACCTTTGATGCGCTGGGGTTTGCGCAACATTTGCCCAATTTCCTAACCTTGATGAAACGGTATCCGGACATGCGCGTTGTGTATGATCACTGCATGAAGCCACAGATACGCGATCATCGCGCGGGCATTGATGCATTGTCGCAGTGGGCGGATGGAATGGCGGCGTTGGCAAGTGAGACGCGCGGCTACTGCAAGTTTTCAGGGTTGGTGACCGAAGCGGATGAGGGTTGGACCATCGACGATCTGCGCCCTTTTGCCGATCACGTCCTGGATGTGTTCGGTGCTGATCGGGTCATGTGGGGGTCGGATTGGCCAGTGTGCCGATTACAGGCAGAGTATCTGAACTGGCACGACGTGGCGCAGACGCTCACCACACGCTTTTCAACAGCGCAGCGCGCTGACATATTTGGTGGAACAGCAGCACGTTTTTACCGCCTGCCCTGAGCCGCCAAAAACGCGGTGACCTTGTCTGGCGTCAGATCGGCACGTTCGTCCAAGCCGGATGCGACATGCAACGCGGCAGCGGCCTGCGCAAAACCAATGGCGTCGACCATGCTTGCCCCCCGATCGACTTGCGCGGCCATCGCCCCGACAAACATGTCCCCTGCCCCATGGGCCGACACCACATCAACCTGATGTCCCAGATAATGCGCGTCCCCATATGATACGCCATCGCCGCCAAGCGTTGTCAGAGACTGGGCAAAGCCGTCTTGGGCTGCGTAAAACGCCGCCTCGATCCGGTTGACGATCAGCAGATCAACCAACGCAGCAAGGGGCGCGCACACTGCGCGGGCTGGTGCCGCGTTCAGCCAGACCTGCGCCCCTTCTGCGCGGGCTTTTTTTGCGACGGCGAGGTTCACCGCTTCGGGGATCTCGTTTTGCAACAAGACCAAGGTGGTTCCGTCCGGCACATGAATTGGGTCCACCTCAATATTCAGATTGGCGGCGGACACGACAACGGCACCATATTCCCCGTCTGCGTTTAAAATCGCCGCGCTCATCCCACTGGCACCGGGATCGCGCTGCAGCTGCGTAAGCCCGACGCCGCTGCGCTCCAACGCCTCCCGGATCATGTCGCCAAACCTGTCGCTGCCTGCACGGCCCACAAAATCAACATCAGCGCCCATGCGCGCGGCGGCAACGGCCTGATTGCCGCCCTTGCCCCCGAATACATAATCAACAGACGACCCCATGACCGTTTCATCCAAGGCCGGCAGGTGCGGGGCGCGCAGCACCACATCCAGATGCAAAGACCCGGCAACCAGAACCGTCACGACAACATGTTACCCTGTACCAGCCGCATCGCCATTGGGGCGTCTTGGCGGGCAATGGCGGCCTGCAGGTCCGCATTATCAACCAGCCGCGCGGCAATGGCCTGCAACCGTTGGACCACTTCGATATTTGTGCGCGCCTCTTGGACGGGATCAAGGCCGGAATGATCCGGGAACGTATCGAAATAGATCGCCCCGTCATAGCCCGTGCGCGCCAGCTCAACCAACAATTCAATGGTCTGTATCGGATGCACCGCGCCCACCATCAACCCATTGTCCCATTTTCCGTAGCCGTCGTTCAGATGTACGCCCAAGATACGCGAGTGACGCGCAATCAGCGCCGCTGCAAACGCAGGCATTTCATCAGCATAAAGCACATGCGCAAAATCCAAGGTAACACCGGTGTTGTCCCGCGCGATGTCCTTGATCGCCAACAAAGTCGTTGCCGCATCCGGCATCAGGGCAAAGGCGCGCGGCTCGTTGGGTTTGTATTCCAGTGCTATGTCGATGGACGGGTTATGATCGGCAACTTCGATCATCGCCGCGATCGTCGCGTCCCATGCACGCGCGTAATCCATCTGAAACGAGTAATCGAACCCGTCCTGCCCCATCCATAGCGTCATAAGCGTGCCGCCCATCTCGGCCAGCACGTCCAGACCACGCTTGGTCTCGTCAATGGCGGCGCGCCGGACGGTTGCGTCAGGGTGCGTGAAGGCTCCCAATTTATAACCCGGATCGGTGTAATATCGCATCGCCATCCCGTTGAGGACCATGCCATTGTCATCCAATGCGCGCGCCAGATCACTTGGGTGATCTTTTACGAAATGGTCGGGATAATTGAGATCAGCGGCGTTCAGCCCTGCACTGGCAGCACGGGCTAGCAAATCGGCGGTTGTCACGGTGTTCTGGCCCGGCCAATAGGCAGCCGCCCCAATTTTAAAGGCATTCAAACGGGCGGCAAAACGGGGGGTGTTTATATCTGTCATGACAGGCACACTACCGTTCACCGCGCGCAAAGTGCAATTGCGCTATCGCTGCGAACGGAGGAATTCCCGTAGACGGCATGCCAATTCATGCGGCCGCCGTCTACGGAACTTTTGCCACCGCTGGTTTGCTACGGTGATGCCACCGCTTGCTGCAGGTCACGTGCCGCGCTGCGGTGATCAGCGTGCACGTGGGTTTCGATGGTCCAGTCCAACGTAGGACCGCCATCTTTGATCGGTGTCATCAAAGCGTCGGCGTAATCGTGGGTGATGCGCGGCCAGCAAGGGCGGCCCGCAGGGTTTTGGCGGCGATTATCCCCGCGACGAGGGCCGCGACAAACACGAACACGTCTGGATTGGCCGTTCCCAACGCGGGCAAGGCCCCACCGGGACAAAACCCTGCAATTCCCCAGCCAACGCCAAATACCGCAGCGCCACCAATCAATGGCAGGTCAAGATCACGGCGCGTCGGCAATTGAAACTGACTGGCCAAAGCCGGACCAGAGCGCTTAAGCACAAAGCGATATCCGACAAATGTCACGATCAATGCGCCACCCATGACAAAGGCCAGACTGGGATCCCATTGTCCCGCAATATCGAAAAAGTTCAACACTTTCGCCGGGTTCGCCATGCCCGAAATCGAAATCCCGATCCCGAACACAAGGCCAATTAAGTAAGATACAAAAAGCCGCATTGATCAGCCCCCCAGAACGTGACGGATCACATAAACAGTGATCGCAGTGGTCAGCATGAATGTAAGCGTGGCAGCAATGGATCGCGGCGACAGACGCGCCATACCGCACACCCCGTGCCCGGATGTGCACCCCGCGCCGAACGTGACGCCAATGCCGACAATGAACCCACCAATGACGAGCATCGGGGTGGAAACGGGCACCTGGACCGCCGGGAACTGACCGGTGATCGCCAACACAGCGACCGGGCCACTTACCATGCCCAACACCACAGCAACGCGCCAGGACCAGTCAGACAGATTGGACGGCTGAAGGATGCCAGCCAGAATGCCCGTGGCACCCATCACACGACCCATCGTGCCCATTAACATAACAGCAGCGAGACCGATCAAGACCCCGCCAGCAAGCGATTGAAACGGTGTGAACGCAGTCTCGATCATAGCTTGCATGTCCGGATGCCAAAGATGCGATAAAGCGGACAAAACCGCATGGCCGAGGTTGCGAGCATGACGATGCCGACCGCAACAGAGACGACAGTTGCCGCCCCACCATCAAACACAGCTGCGCCGCTGAAAAACGGAACCGCGATTAAAATCAGCCCCAGAACCGCACGAAACATGCGATCAATTATGCCTAGATTTGTTGTCATTTTCAGATCTCCTATAAAAGCTGTCTCGACCGTAGATCTTTAGGAATCGGGCGTCGGTGACATTGTCACCAAAGCAGGGGCGCGGCTTAGGTGTCGTGATGCGCCAGCAGTTCCAACTGGCCGCGATCCAACAAATCCACTTGGCCCCGCGATTGTGCAATCCAGCCGCGGCGCTGAAATTCCTGCAATTGGCGCGAGATGACCTCGCGGGCCGTTCCCAGTTCTACGGACAGCTTTTGATGGGTGGTCGGCACCACATTTTCGCCATGCGACAGCCGGATCAGGCAGTTGGCCAGACGTACATCCAGCCGCTGAAACGCCACCTCGTTGATCATCAGAAACAGATCAGTGATCCGTTTGGAAAACGCTGCGAACACGAAATCTCGGAATGGTTTGGATTGCGCGACAAGCTCGTCAAAAACGCCGCGCGGAATCGCTGCGGCACGCACTTTGGTCTCGGTGATCCCTTCTGCGGAATAGTCGTCATAGGTCAACAGACAGGCCGTGGTCAGAACACAGCTTTGCCCTGCCTCAATCCGGTACAGCACAATTTCATGCCCCGTTTCCGATACTTGCTGCACGCGCACCGTTCCATCCAACAAAAACAGCATGTTTTCGGGTGAATTTCCCGGCCCGAACAAAGTCGTCCCTTTTGGCACGTCAACAAGAGTGCTGCGCGCCATGATCAGTTGTCTGATGTCAGGCCGCAGGCGCGACAATCCCGGAAACCGTTCAGTCCAATCCTGTGAGAGTGACATAGGATCAGTCGCTTGTGGTTCAGAATTGGTATGACCGACCGGTTTCATGGCGCACCTCGCAGAGTTTCAACAGGTACTTTTAGTACAATTATCTTGTAAAGTGTTGTGGCGTATTGCCGAAATAAAATACCCGTTTTACCTGCCAGATCGCCAGATTGACTCTGTGGTCTTGCAGATCGAAACGTCAGCCAGCCTCGCGTTCCGCCCAGCCTGCGAAGTACTTTTCCAGCACAATCACGGCGTAATACAGAATGATCCCCAAGAACGCCAAGGCGATCAAAACCGCGAACATCAGCGGATAGTCCCCATTGGTCTCACCCGATTTGAACAGCGCCCCCAGCCCCTTGCCGTGTGGGCTGACGATCTCGACCAAGTTGGTGCCGATGAACGCAAGGGTTGCGGACACTTTGAGCGCGCCAAAGAATTCAGGCAACGTCTTGGGCAAGGCAATCTTGGTAAAAATCGTGAACCGAGAGGCACCAAGCGCCCGCAGAATGTCGCGGTACTCGGGTTCCAGCGTAGACAGGCCGATGCCGACAGAGACCGCAATCGGGAAAAACGAAATCATAAAGGCCATCAGGACCGTATTGAAATCATGCTGGCCAATAAAGATCAGCGATATCACAGGTACCAGCGTCGCCTTTGGGATCGCATTAAAGCCAACCAACAACGGATACAGCGCATCACGCGCGATCTTGGAAAACCCGATGATCATCCCGATGGCTGTGCCAACCACAACGGCCAGCAGCAGGCCCGCTACCGTGCGCCACAGCGTGTCCCAGCCCATGGTGAAAAACAACGTTTTGTATTTCCAGAACGCTGGCGGCAGATCAGATGGCGAAGCCATTTTGTAATTGGGCCAGTCGTTGACCCATACCAACGCCTCCCACAGGCCTAGAAAGATCACGACAGCAATCATCGGAACGGCAATTTTACGCAACATCAGTGCACATCCCCGTCGCGCCCTTGCGCAATCTTGATCTGGTCCCGCAGCACATGCAGCATTTCGGCGACCTTTGGTTCATACAGCACATCCAGACCACGATCCTCGGGCAGATCAATTTCCATCACGAACTGTGTGCGCGCAGGCCGACCGGACAACACGACGACCTGATCGCCCAGAAACACGCTTTCGCGCAGATCGTGGGTGATCAAAACAGCGGTAAACGGCTCGGCCCTGCGCAAATCCCGCATGGTTTGCCACAAGTCTTCGCGGGTGAACGCATCCAGTGCGCCGAACGGTTCGTCCATGATCAAAACGTCGGGCTTGTGCACGATAGAGCGGCACAGCGACGCGCGTTGCCGCATACCGCCCGACAACTCCGACGGACGCTTGTCCTCAAATCCAGTCAGGCCGACCATCTCCAACAGTTCCATCGCGCGATCCACACGATCTTGGCGGCGCATCCGCGGTGCTACTATTTCAAGCGGAAGGATCACATTATCAAGGATGCTGCGCCATTCCAGCAGGACAGGGTTTTGAAACGCCATGCCGACGGTATTGCGCGGCCCTTTGACCCGTTCACCGTGCAACCAGACCTCGCCCTCGTCCGGCTTCAACAAGCCAGCGACCAAACGGGTCAGCGTTGATTTCCCGCATCCCGACGGCCCCACAACCGCTGCGAAGGTCCCAGTTGGGACTGATACGTCCAAACCATCCAACACGGGCAATGGCCCGCTGTCAGTTGCATAGGCGTGCGACACACCTTTGATTTCGATAAGATTTTCGATGGTGTGCCCCCAGTCGTGTCAGGCCACCAAACGTATCGGTGGCCTGCAAAATTTTCGCGATCTCGATTACTTCAACATCAACGTGCCGTCTGTCGGCAAGTAGCTTGGGTCGAAATACAGCGCGACATCCGGTTCTGTCTGGAACTCATAAACAGATTTCGTCTGCTCGATCGCATTCGCCATACGGTCTGCGTCAATCGTTCCCATGCCATTGGCTTGTACAAAATCGGTCAGAACGTTGGCATCAATCGCCATCTGTAGCCGCTCCGTTTCCAGCGCCGCATCAGCTGCGGGGTTGCGTGACATCAGCGCGCTGATGGCTGCATCCGGCGTCGCAATCGCATCTTTCCAGCCCTTGGCGACAGCCGACAAGAAGGCAGTGATGACTTCTGGGTTCGCTTCAGCAAACTCGGTGTTGACGATGATCGCGTTGCCATACAGGTCAACGCCGTAATCCGCCATCAGCAGAACAGAAATGTCATTCGCAGGTACGCCCAACCGCTTGAGGTTCAGCGTCGACGAAAAGGAAAAGCCTGTGATCGCAGCGACGTTGCCTTCGGCCAGCATCGGTTCGCGGGTTGGGAAACCGACGGGTTCCACTGTGATCGCATCCGCGTCGATCCCTGTTTCAGCGGCAAAGATAGGGAACTGCGCCCATGCGCCATCTGGGGGCGGTGCGCCCAGAACCTTGCCAACCAGATCCGCAGGCGTTTCAACGCCCAGCGACTTACGGCCCACGACGGCGAATGGGGGTTTGTCATAGACCATCATCACAGCTGTGACGGGCGCGCCCGGGTTTTGGTCAAGAAAACGCATCAGCGAATTGATGTCTGCAAATCCAACTGGAAAGGCACCTGTGGCTACCTTTGGGATCGCATCGAGAGAACCGGATCCTTCGCTGATCGTCACATTCAAATCGGCGTCCGAAAAATAACCCGCATCCAGAGCGTGAAAATAGGGCGCAGACGGACCTTCAAATTTCCAGTCCAGCGCGAATGGCACATCGGTTTCGGCCCAAGCCGATGACGCGAGCGAAATCGCAGCCGCGGCAACCAGTGTTTTGTAAAGCATAGATAGTTCCCCGTGAGTTGTGACAGCAGGCAGGTTAGCCGGTTGAACGGCCCGGCCCAGATGAGCCTCAGATGTGTCCCATCTGATGCGGACAGAACCAAGTGTAATGAATGAAAATCAGGCGCGCAAACGGCATTCGCACAGAATTTGTGCGCGTCAGAGATTATTACGGGGTTTCTCCCTCAGGCCCGATGCCCCTGCTGAAAACGCCGCGAAAAAACAGGCCATGCTGAAGACCATTTTGACGTGTGCGTTCCAGCGATTGGCTTGCCGCCCGGCCCGCCACACCTGCGTTTTATGCAAACAGATCGTGCGCCAGTTCCAGCGCGTCGACCAGTACGTCCACTTCGGCCTTTGTGTTGTACATCCCAAACGAGGCGCGGCAGGTGGCGTTCAACCCCATATGTTCCATCAACGGTCCGACACAGTGCTGACCGGCCCTTACAGCCACGCCTTTTTTGTCAAGGATCGTGGAAATGTCGTGCGCATGGGCCGCCCCATCCAGCGTGAAGGAAAAGATCGCGCCCTTGTCTGCGGTCGTGCCTTGGATCTGCAGCCAGTTCAGACTGCCCAAACGTTCAATTGTATAGTCGCGCAGTGCGTCCTCGTGGGCCTGAATAGCGTCAAGGCCATGGCCCATCATGTAATCAATACCGACACCCATACCAATCATTTGCACGATACCGGGCGTACCGGCTTCGAACTTCATCGGGCCGTCGTTGTAGATAACCGCGTCTTTGGACACTTCCTTGATCATGTCACCCCCCCCAAGAAAGGGGCGCATTTCGGCCATGCGTTCGGATTTGACATAGATCGCACCAGAGCCTGACGGACCATACAGCTTGTGACCCGTGATCGCGTAGAAATCCGCGTCAAGGTCCTGAACGTCAACGGGCATGTGCACAGCCGCTTGCGATCCATCGACCATGACCGGCACGCCCTTGGCATGGGCCCCGGCGCAGATCGTTTTGATATCGACCTTGGTGCCGAGCACGTTCGACATGTGGGTGATGGTGACCAGTTTCGTCTTGGGGCCAATCGCGTCAATGACAGCCTGCGGGTCCAGCGCACCGGTCGCATCCACATCCACCCATTTCAACACGACACCCTGGCGTTCGCGCAGGAAATGCCAGGGCACAATATTGGCGTGGTGTTCCATAACACTAAGGACGATTTCGTCGCCTGCCTCCATGCGGGGCATGGCCCAGCCATAGGCAACCATATTGATGCCTTCGGTGGTGCCAGAGTTGAAAATGATCTCGTCCTCGTTCGCCGCATTCAAGAAATGCGCGATCTTGGAACGGACGGATTCATAATTGTCAGTGGCAAGGTTAGACAAGTAATGCAGGCCGCGATGGACGTTTGCATATTCCTCGGAATAGGCCTTGGAAATGGCGTCGATCACCACCTGCGGTTTTTGCGCAGACGCCCCATTATCAAGGTATACCAATGGCTTGCCGTTCACTTCACGCGACAGAATTGGAAAATCCGCGCGGATACGCTCTACATCATACACTGCCAAAACTCCCGGCTGAGAACCCTGTGAGGGTCAGCAGCAACATCATTCCCAAAAACAACCCCGTCGCCACCGCGATCAGCAGACCAAAGGCGCGCAACAGCGAGTCAAACCGCATGGCCGCACTGATGAAATGCAAGAACAGCCAAAAAGCGACCAATTGCAGCCCCAGCGCCACAAGACCCGCCAACGCAGGCACGGCCAAGCCCAGAAAAAGGATCACCACCTGCGCAACAGCACGCAATGCTTGCAACCACACGATCAGCGCCATCATATTCGTCAAGCTGCCCGTGCCGCCCATCGCGCGCCCGGCCCAGAACATCCCTTGGATCATCACAATCAGCGTGCCTGCCACGATCGCAAAGAATGCAAGCGGGCTTTCCATCAGGGCAAGGATCGGCAGCGCCGCGCGCAGAGCCTCGTCCATACCGCCAGAAGACAGCACAATAGGCGCCGTGGCGAGCAAGGTATTGACCGCGCAGACTGCAAACAGCGCCATGTAAAGCGTGTTTCGATCCAGGCCCCATCCCATGATCTGCTCTGCGGTGCCCTTTGGGTCGCGCAGGGTGTCGATTGCAAGTTGCGGCAGTGCTGTCATGTGTTTTGACCTTTTTGAGTGCGCGCAGCCCATGTGCCCGCAATCCAGAACCACGAAAAGACTCCACACCACAAGAGGGCAACCACCTGCAATGCGGGCCCGGGGCCAATCATTCCAGCCGTCAGCCCCAACAGCAGCAGAACCGGCGTGGACGCCAGAAGCGCCCAAAACAGCGCAACCCGAATGCCATAGCCCGATGGGGCACCGGGCAGAACACGCGTGATCAGCCAAATGATGGCGGCAACGCCGTACATCACCAGCGGAAACAGGAATATCCAAAGGAAAGCCGACCAGTACAGCCGCGCTTGGAACGGAACACTGTCGTCCAGATAGGCCTCGCGCGATTGATAGGGTGCCTGCGCGATGAAAATCACCACGCAGGCCCCAATCAGGAAATACAGCACGCTGTCTTCGCGCCGCGTTCCATCCAGAATGCGGGCCACAACGCGACCCGGACCGCGATAGGTTGCGGTGATATTACGCGTGATCGCCATATGGTTTTAGCCTCTGTGCCGTTCAAGCCAACCCTCAAGCCGATCCACCAGCACTTCGCGCAGTTCCTCGTTCTCGATTTCGTCCACCGCCTCGGCCAAAAACGCCAACGTCAACAGATCAGTTGCGATTGCGGCAGGCACACCGCGCGAACGCAGGTAAAACAGCGCCTCGTCATCAATCGCACCCGAGGTCGAGCCGTGCGAGCACACAACATCGTCCGCATAGATTTCCAACTCGGGTTTGGCGAGAAATTGTGCGTCATCATCCAGCAGCAGCGATTGGCTGATTTGGTAACCGTCGGTTTTCTGAGCGCCCTGCTTGACAAGGATCTTACCCTGAAACACGCCGACGGCCCCGTTGCGCAGCACCTTTTTAAACACCTGACGGCTTTCGCAGCGCAGGGCATCGTGGGTGATGAACACCGTATCGTCGTGATGAAAATCACCGTCTCCGACACAAGCCCCGGCCACGTGTGCAACCGCATCGTCGCCCGTCAACTCAATGATGCAATCATTGCGCGTCAGACGCCCGTTGACTGTCAACGTGAACGATTTGAACGTCGATTCCGTGCCAAGACGCGCAAAGATATGCGTGGCCGCAAGGCGTTCGTGATCGCGCCCTTGCGCGCGCACATGGTGAAACGACGCGCCGTCTCCGATATCGACTTCCATGACTTTGTTAAACCGCGCCGCGGCCGGGCCGTTTTCGAGGATGGTAAGATCCGCACCCGCATCCAGCTTGATCACGTGGTGCAGGATCGCGTCAGAGGTTTCGAGCCGGTGGTTATAGACCAGGTTGATCGCCTTTGGGGCCTTGCCCATCACATGGATCAGCACACCGTCGCTGGCAAAGGCCGTGTTCAAAGCGGCCAGCGGGCGCAGGACGGGGGTCTGACCCGCCTGTTCCAGCACGCCATAAAGGCCCTTGGCCCAGTGAATATCGGCCTGTGTATCGGTCAGCCGTTCGATGCTGACATGTTCCATCGCAAGTGCGTCGGACGCATCGGGGTTGAACACACCGTCGTCAAACACGATCCGCAACGCCTCGGTGCCACTAAAAATCGGGGCCTCGTCATGATCCAAAACGGCGGCTTGTGCGGTTGATTGTGTCAGCAGATCGGGGCGGGTGAATTTCCAGTATTCATCGCGCCGTTGTGGCAGACCGGCACTGCGCAAGCGCGCCAGTGCGTCGACGCGCGCCGCCTCTGACCAGCCACCGGTGGGCAGGGTCAGATCAGCAATCCGCGCCTCTGTGGGATCAGTGTTGAGTGCTGGGGCCGCCATTACGCCACCTCGGCCAGAATGTCGGCATAGCCGTTGTTTTCAACTTCAAGCGCGAGTTCAGGACCACCCGTTTTCACGATACGACCATCCGACATTATATGTACGACGTCTGGTTTGATGTGATCCAGCAGACGCTGGTAGTGCGTGATCACCAAGAACCCCCGGCCCGCATCGCGCAGCGCGTTCACGCCACTGGCAACCAGTTTCATCGCATCAACGTCCAAACCGGAATCGGTTTCGTCCAAAATGCACATCTTTGGCTCAAGCATTGCCATCTGCAGGATTTCATTGCGTTTCTTTTCGCCACCGGAAAAACCGACGTTGACCGGGCGTTTCAGCATGTCGGCGTCGATCTGCAATTCCTTGGCACGCGCGCGCACAACCTTGAGGAATTCGGCCGCGCTCATTTCTTCTTCGCCGCGCGCCTTACGCTGTGCGTTCACAGCGGTGCGCAAAAAGGTCATGTTGCCAACACCCGGAATTTCGACAGGATATTGGAACGCCAGAAACAGGCCAGCCGCCGCGCGCTCTTCGGGTTCGATATCAAGCAGATCGACATCACCCAAGTGGGCCGTGCCTCCAGTCACTTCATACCCATCGCGCCCCGACAGCACATAAGACAACGTCGATTTCCCCGAACCGTTGGGGCCCATGATGGCGTGTACTTTGCCCGCTTCAACCGTCAGATCGACACCCTTGAGGATCTGTTTGTCTTCTTCTTCCAGCTTTACCCGCAGGTCTTTGATCGTCAGCATCGGTTATGTTCCTTGTTCTTTGTCTTGTGCGCAGGTCCACTGGGAACCATGGCTATGTGTGTATTCTTGTTCAGCTTCAAAGGTGTCAGGCCATCACCACGGCGGTGCCACTAACGGACACCATCAACATGCTGTCCCCCACCACCTCGTAATCCAGATCGACACCGACCACGGCGTTGGCCCCCAACGTCGCTGCGCGTTCTTCGATCTCACGCATCGCCTCGTCGCGGGCATCCTTCAGCTTGGTCTCGTAGGCACCCGAACGTCCGCCGACGATGTCCGTCACGGAAGCAAAGAAATCGCGCACGATGTTGGCCCCCATAATCGCTTCGCCAACAACGATGCCTTTGTAGTCCGTTATCTTGTAACCTTCGACGGAATTGGTGGTTGTCAAAATCATGCCGAACCTCCGATCAGGTAATTTACAAACATCGCAACGACCCACGCGCCCATGCCCGCAGCAAATGCCGTCGACACGATAGAGCCGCCCAGCAACCAATCAGACCCACCGCTGCGACGCCGTGCGAACAAACCAATGCAAACGCCGACAAAAGTGCCAATCCCGATGCCTGCGGATTGAATGGCAAGAACCAAGATCATAACGTATCCTCACTATCGGTCGGGGCATGGCCGTACAGCGCAGCCGCGATCTTTTGGACCCCGACTGCAATTGCGACGCACATCATCAACAACACGAACCAGACCCAAAAGGACGTCAGCGCCGCTGGATGTGCGACGGACGCCGCGATGAAGCCGGCCAGAAACACGATAACAAACACCAAACCACCCTCGCGGGTGCCGTCCGCATCCGACATCACAGGCCGCTTGAACTTGCGACGTGATTGCGTGGGGGTGTCAGGGAAAAGGGCGTGGGTCATTTGTTGTGACCCCCGGTATCTGCGACAGACTGACGAATTTCTTGGTCAGCGCGGGTCAAGCCACCGCCACAGTCAAGAGAGCTTGGTTGCTGAATTAAAAACAACACCACGGTCCCAGCCGCAAAACTCATTGCACCAAAAAGGGCAAAGGCAAGCGCAAAGTCCGGTGCCACAACAACACTGAGCACCAGACCAAAGAACGCCCCGAAGACCACAGCCAGCAGCATACCCCCCGCCACACTGACGCGACGCGTCTGTGGTTGGTCGGCAAACGCTGCCGTGGGGTGGGTAAATGTCTGCCGCACCACGCTGTGATCCTCGTGATTTGTCACGATTTAGCCCACCGAGCCTTCCAGCGAAATCGCCACAAGCTGTTGTGCTTCCATGGCAAATTCCATTGGCAGGGCCTGCAACACGTCCTTGCAGAACCCGTTCACGACCAGCGCGACTGCTTCTTCCTCGTCCATGCCACGGCTGCGGCAATAGAACATCTGATCGTCGTCCACCTTGGATGTGGTCGCTTCGTGTTCGACGCGGCTGCTGTTGTTCTTGACTTCGATGTACGGAACCGTGTGCGCGCCACAATTGCCACCGATCAGCAAGCTGTCGCACTGGGTATAGTTGCGGGAATTCTTCGCCTTTGGGTGCATCGACACAAGACCGCGATACGTGTTCTGCGCGCGGCCGGCACTGATGCCTTTCGACACGATGCGTGACTTCGTGTTCTTGCCCAAATGGATCATCTTGGTGCCGGTATCGGCCTGCTGCATGTTGTTGGCGATGGCGATCGAATAAAATTCGCCTTGGCTTTCATCACCGCGCAGGATGCAGGACGGGTATTTCCACGTCACGGCAGACCCAGTTTCGACCTGCGTCCACATCACCTTGGCGCGATCGCCGCGACAATCGGCACGTTTGGTCACAAAGTTATAGATGCCACCTTTGCCGTTTTCGTCGCCGGGATACCAGTTCTGAACGGTGGAATACTTAACCTCGGCGTCTTCCTCGATGATGATTTCGACCACGGCAGCATGCAGTTGGGCGATGTCACGCTGGGGCGCGGTACAGCCCTCAAGGTAGGACACATAAGACCCCTTATCGGCGATGATCAACGTGCGTTCGAACTGGCCTGTGTTTTCGGCATTGATGCGGAAATAAGTAGACAGTTCCATCGGGCAGCGCACGCCCGGCGGCACGTAAACGAACGACCCGTCCGAAAACACTGCAGAATTGAGCGTCGCGTAATAGTTGTCAGACACGGGCACGACGGAGCCGAGGTATTTTTTGACCAACTCAGGGTGGTCCTGTATAGCCTCGGAAATCGAACAAAAGATGACGCCGGCCTTGGCCAACTCATCCTTGAATGTCGTACCGACTGACACGGAATCAAACACGGCATCCACGGCGACCTTGCGCGGGGCGTCGGTCAAATCCTCAGCACCTTCGACCCCTGCGAGGATCATCTGTTCCTTCAGCGGAATGCCCAGTTTGGCGTATGTTTCCAAAAGTTTGGGGTCGACTTCGTCCAGCGACTTTGGCTTCACCTCCATGGATTTGGGGCGGGCATAGTAATACTGATCCTGAAAATCGATCTCTGGATAATCGACCATCGCCCACTTGGGCTCTTCCTTTTGTAGCCAGCGTTCGTATGCCGCCAGACGCCATTCCAGCATCCATTCGGGTTCATTGTTCTTTTCAGAAATCAGGCGAACAATGTCAGGGCCAAGGCCTTTGGGCGCATATTCCATCTCTATGTCTGTGGCCCAGCCGTGTTTGTAGGCACCGCCGACTTCACGCACCGCATCGACAGTCTCCTGATCGACGCCTTCTTTGACCACAACTTCGTCCATAACATTGTCCATACCAGACATCCTTCTCGCTGCTGAACGGATTACGCCGCCCGCGCCTCGTGTTTTTTAAACTTTTGCGCCCATATGTCGGCAAAGCGCAAAACATCATCTTCCGTCGTCTCAAGCCCCAGCGATACACGCACCGCGCAAGCCGCGACATCACCCAAACCCATCGCCGTCAACACCGTGCTGGCTTTGACCTTGCCGCTGGAACAGGCCGACCCGGCGGAGATTGCAAAACCAGACAGGTCCATCTGCATCACCTGTGTTTCGCCCTTCCAACCGGGAGTCGCAAAGCAAGACGTGTTCGGCAGACGTATAGCCTCTTTCCCGACAAAAATAGTAGTATTTGAGGAAGCCTCAAGGGCACTTTCTAGAATATTTCTAAGTTTTTCGACATGGTCCCATTTCCCTGCGTCTACATCGTGCTGTGCGGCCTCGGCGGCGGCACCAAATCCAGCAATGCCGATCACGTTTTCCGTTCCCGACCTGCGGCCCATTTCCTGCCCCCCGCCGCGAATTTGCGCGGTCACGTCAAGGCCCTGACGCAACACCAGCGCGCCAACGCCTTTGGGGCCACCGAGTTTATGCGCCGATATCAGCCCCATATCGATGCCAAGCGCGTCAAAGCCAATCGGCACCTTGCCAAAGGCTTGGGTCAAATCGCACAAGGCAAGACCGCGCTGGACATCCTGCATGACGCCCGTTTCAGAATTGGCCAGTTGCGTTGTGCTGGACGCGGGGTCCGGCACATTCAGGCGACCATCCGGGCCAACGGGCAATGTCTCACTCACCCAACTGCGCACCGCGTCATGCTCAATGGCGCTGCCGTGCAGTGTACGGCCCGCGCAGGCAAGGGCCGCCGCCTCGGTCGCGCTGGATGTAAAAACGATATCAGCGCCTGACGCACACAAAGCCTGCGAAATCTGTGCCCGCGCACGTTCCACTATGGCCTTGGCACGCCGCCCCTCTGCATGCACAGAAGACGGATTGCCGACCGCATCCATCGCCTCAATCATCGCCGCTCGCGCCTCCGCTCGCAGTGGGGTCGTGGCGTTATGATCCAGATAGATACGCGTCATGACTTCTCTGTTTTAAAAAATACCGGGAGGGGTCGCGCCAGCGACGGGGTTGGCCCCTCTTGGCCTCAAGACTCATCAACGACGGCCATCAGGCTGGGAACCGCCGGACATGGTGCCAGCTCATTATCGATGACGTCCGACAGACGGGTCTGATGCAAGAACACATAGACATGCGCCGACAGCCCTTCCCACAAGCGGTTGGTCAGCGATTGTGCCTTGGACCCGGACGCCGCACCCGACGCCCCTGCCCCTTTGTGCATCGCGTCCACTTTTTCATCGACCGCCGCCAAAATGTCCGACACGCGAATTTCAGACGGTGGCCGCGTCAGGCGATACCCACCGCCGGGCCCACGCACAGAGGCAACCAGATCGGCGCGGCGCAGTTTCACGAACAGCTGCTCAAGATAGGGCAACGAAATGTCCTGCCGGGTGGATATATCACCCAGACTGACCAGCTTGTCGGCCGGCTGCATTGCAATATCGCTGAGCGCGACCATCGCATAACGCCCCTTGGTTGACAGTTTCATTCCCGGAACGCCCCCAATTGACGTTGCTGACCTAAGGCCATACATGCTTTCCACCGTAGGCGCATGTGCCTGCGTGTGGAATTAGAACCGTTCTAAGGTGTCCGACAAGTTTCGTCAAGAAATCGGATCTCCAAAAAACGCACGAGGATAAAACACCTATGCCCGAGGTCATTTTTCCCGGACCCGAAGGCCGCCTCGAAGGCCGCTATCACCCGCAAAAAGAACGCGATGCCCCCATCGCGATCGTGTTGCACCCGCATCCGCAATTTGGCGGCACCATGAACCACAAAGTGGTACATTCGTTGCACTATGCCTTTTTCAACATGGGCTTTACCGTGTTGCGGTTCAATTTCCGCGGCGTCGGGCGGTCTCAGGGCGAGTACGATCAGGGGATTGGCGAATTGTCAGATGCGGCATCGGCGCTGGATTACCTGCAGTCGATGAACAATAACTCCAAACACTGCTGGGTCGCCGGGTTCAGCTTTGGCGCGTGGATCGGGATGCAGTTGCTGATGCGCCGCCCCGAAATTACCGGGTTCATCAGCGTCTCGCCACCGGCCAACATGTATGATTTTTCGTTCCTTGCGCCCTGCCCGGCGTCTGGCTTGATTATCAACGGCACCGCGGACCGCGTGGCCCCACCCGCCGACACGGTCGGGTTGGTCAACAAGCTGCACGAACAAAAGGGTATCACGATCACCCACACCGAAGTCGAAGGAGCCGGGCACTTCTTTGAACCGCCGCACATGGATACGCTGATCGGGCACACGACCGATTACGTCAAACGCCGCCTGACAGAGACCTCGCGCTAATGGCGGACCCGGCCGTCACCGAAATGGCCAACAAGCTGGCCGAAGAGTGTCTGGCCGTGCAGACAGAAGTCGGTGATGACCGTTTGTTCATAAAAGTAGGGGACGTGCTGGGCGCGTCCTCTCAAACCTTGGAAGAAGCGTTTTTGACGGCGATCCGTACGCGCATGGCCAATGACGCAGGCCGCAGGTTTCTGGCTCAGAGATTAAAGGCCCACAAAGCGGAACAAGCACCCAATTGAACAGACTTGACCGCCAAATCGCCTTTCTGAACGAAGCGGACAAACTAAAATCAGTCTTGCGCGCAACGATGCTGGCCGACGCCAGCCGGTCCGAAAACAGCGCCGAACATTCTTGGCACCTCACTCTTTATGCCCTTGTTCTGTCGGATCAGGGGGGCCCGGACGTGGATATAAACCGGGTCATCAAAATGCTGATCCTGCACGATCTCGTTGAAATCGATGCAGGCGACAATCCGATTTTTGGCGATTTCGACGCCACGGCCGTGGTCGCACAGGAACAAGCGGCGGCGGATCGCCTGTTTGGCTTGCTGCCGGATGATATTGCCGCAGACCTGCGTCCCATCTGGGAAGAGTTCGAAGCCGCGCAAAGCCCATCCGCCCAATTCGCCAAGGCGTTGGACCGCTTTCAGCCCCCGATGCTGAACCTTGCCTCCGGCGGCGGCAGTTGGACGGACTACGACGTGACGCCCGACATGATAGAGGCGCGCGTCGCCCCGGCCATCAAACGTGGCGCGCCCGCATTATGGGCCTACGCCAAGGGGCGGATTGACGGTTTTTTCAAACTGCTGTGACTTCGGGCACCGATGACCCAGCATGCCCAAATCCCAGCGCGCGTTCAAAATTTCGGGTGCCGTACTGCGGCAATTGACCGTATACCATTGCATACCGATATCATCCACATCACACTAAATGACGGCAACACCCCAACCCGAAAAGGATGCCCACATGACCAAAATCAAGGTGGAGAACCCCATCGTCGAGATGGACGGGGACGAAATGACACGTATCATTTGGGATTTCATCAAACAGAAGCTGATCCTGCCCTATCTGGACGTGGACTTGCTGTATTACGATCTTGGGATACAAACCCGTGACGAAACAAACGACCAGATCACGATCGATGCCGCCGAAAAGACCAAAGAGATCGGCGTGGCTGTCAAGTGCGCGACCATCACCCCGGACGAGGCACGGGTCGAGGAATTTGGCCTCAAGGAAATGTGGCGCAGCCCCAACGGCACAATCCGCAATATCCTGGGTGGTGTGATTTTCCGCCAACCTATCATTTGCAAGAACGTGCCCCGCCTTGTGCCCGGCTGGACAAGACCCATCGTTGTTGGCCGCCACGCCTTTGGCGATCAATACCGCGCGACGGATTTCAAATTTCCGGGCAAGGGCAAATTGACGATCAAGTTCGTTGGCGACGACGGCACAGAAATCGAAAAAGAGGTTTTCGACGCACCCGAAAGCGGTGTCGTCATGGCGATGTACAATCTCGATAAATCCATCATCGACTTTGCGCGTGCATCGCTGAACTATGGTTTGAACCTTGGTTGGCCTGTGTATCTGTCCACCAAAAACACGATCCTCAAACAATATGACGGCCGGTTTCTTGAGCTGTTCCAACATATTTTCGAGACCGAGTTCGAGGACAAATTCAAGGCGGCTGGCATCACCTATGAACACCGCCTGATTGACGACATGGTTGCCTGCGCGATGAAGTGGAACGGCGGCTATGTTTGGGCCTGCAAGAACTATGACGGCGATGTGCAATCTGACACCGTGGCCCAGGGCTTCGGCTCGCTTGGTCTGATGACATCGGTGCTGATGACGCCCGATGGCAAGACAGTCGAAGCCGAAGCCGCGCATGGCACGGTCACCCGCCATTACCGCCAGCATCAAAAGGGCGAAGCGACCTCGACCAACTCAATTGCGTCGATCTATGCATGGACTGGTGGCCTCAAGCACCGCGCCAAGCTGGACGACAACGCGGCCCTGTTGAACTTTGCCGAAACGCTGGAGCAGGTCGTCGTGGATACCGTGGAGGCCGGTGATATGACCAAAGATCTTGCCCTGCTGGTTGGTCCCAATCAAAGCTGGCTGACCACCATGGGCTTCCTTGAAAAGGTGGATGAAAACCTGAACAAGGCGCTTGCGGTTTAACCCAAGATCAACAAACGGGGCGGGTCAGCCTGGCCCGCTTATCGATGCGGCAGGCATGTCCAAATGTGAACGCCCAAATGTGAATGTAATGCGCTGAATTGGGTGCCTTTTGAGCGCTGCCTGCCCGCAAACTGTGCATTGCGCTCAGCCAATCCGGCACAATCGCGCCGCACCACCAGTCTGCGCTGGTTGCGCACGGTTCCCTAACTGTACTGATCTCACATGCACGCAACTGGCGAAACAAACCTGTCCCACAGCACATTGGACGACATTCAGGGCCTCGGCCTTGGCGTGTTCCTGTGCGGTCTGGGCATGCATGTATTGACCCATGTCGGTCTGATCACCGGGCAGACGGCAGGCATCGCAGTGATCATCAGCTATCTGCCAGGCTGGTCATTCGGAGTGGTATTTTTCATCGTAAACCTGCCCTTTTACGCGCTGGCCTACCGTCGCCTTGGGATGGAATTCACGATCAAATCGCTTGTGTCCGTCACCTTGCTGTCTGGGATCACCGCAGTGCTGCCGCTCGGGTTTCAGATCCACACGCTGCACCCCGCATTGGGGGCCGTCATATTCGGCGCAACCGTTGGCATAGGACTGCTTGCCATGTTCCGGCACAATGGATCACTGGGCGGGCTTGGTGTGGTCGCGTTGTTGATACAGGACCGCTATGGGTTCAAGGCGGGATATGTTCAGTTGATTTCGGACGCCGTCATTTTTGGCGTCGCCGCCTTCCTGTTCCCGCTCAGCGTCGTGGGCTGGTCGCTGCTGGGTGCCGTGGTGCTGAACCTTGTCATCACGTTCAACCACCGCCGCGACCGCTACATCGCGACCTAGCGTTACTGCCCGCGATTATGGGTGCGCGCATACATTTGCGCGATCATCCGGCTGGCTGTCTTTTCGAACAGACACGGGATGATGGCGTGAACCAACGCGGCACCGCCAGCCAAAAACAGGCGCAGAGCGAACCCGCCTGCGAACACCGCGTGTTCGACGTAGCTTTCGTTGACGTGACGGGGATGGTTCAAAAATACGCGGGCAAGCATTGTGGTGGTCTCCGTGAGTGGTGTGAGGGCAATATGCGTGGCATCAACTGGGATATACTCCCAAAAGAGAGCGCCAAATTGGATTGATTGCAGATAATATCCCATATAAATTGAAACTATGGAGAATATTGACCACATAGACCGCAAAATCCTGAACGAATTGCAACGCGATGCGGCGCAATCTCTGGAATCACTGGGCGAGACGGTTGGGCTCAGCCGCAACGCCTGCTGGCGGCGTATCCGAGCACTGGACGCAGATGGCGTGATCAAGGCACGGGTCGCGATGGTTGATCCAAAGGCCGCTGACCTTGGTTTGATGGTATTCATGCAGGTGCGCACCCACAGCCATGACCCCGACTGGCAGGCCAAGTTCAATCGCGCAGTGCGCACTATTCCCGGCATCCTCAGCGCCTATCGCATGACAGGGGATCTGGATTATCTGATCCGCGCACGGGTGCGGGACATGGCAGGCTATGATAGCTTGTACCAACAGCTGGTCCACCTCGTGCCGATCGCGGACGTGGCCGCCAGTTTCGTTATGGAAGAAATCAAGGACAGCACCGCCCTGACCCTTTAAAAGGACGCCTTATGCCCCTGCACTACGTCTATCTGGTGATCGCGGTCGCGGCCGAAACCATCGGCACCTCAGCCCTGCAAGCCAGCAACCAGTTCACACGGTTCTGGCCAACAGTACTGGTCGTGATCGCCTATGGGATCGCGTTCTTTTTTCTGGGGATCGTATTAAAACACATCCCGGTCGGCATCGCCTATGCGCTGTGGTCGGGTTTGGGTATTGTTCTGATCGCAATCATCGGCTTTGCAGTCTTTGGTCAGGTGCTGGACTTTGCGGCCGTCCTTGGGCTGGGGATGATTATCGCCGGCATTGTGGTCATTCAGGTGTTCTCGAACACGGCGACGCACTGACGACGTCGGGTTGGCGCACAACAGACCTTTCTTTCTGCAGCGCGGCGCGATATGGCGCGCACAACCGCCCGTCTATATGGGCCCATCCGCTTGAAAGAGGCCCGCAATGGATCTTCGCAACATCGCCATCATCGCTCACGTTGACCATGGCAAAACCACGCTCGTTGACGAGCTACTGAAACAGTCCGGCACATACCGCGAAAATCAGGCCACGACTGAACGGGCCATGGACAGCAACGAGCTGGAACGCGAACGCGGGATCACGATCTTTGCCAAACCGACATCTGTGGAATGGAAAGGCACACGTATCAATATCGTGGACACGCCCGGACACGCCGATTTTGGGGGCGAAGTTGAGCGTATCCTGTCGATGGTGGACGGCGTTGTGCTGCTGGTCGATGCGGCAGAAGGGCCAATGCCACAAACAAAGTTTGTGACGTCAAAGGCCCTGAAACTGGGCCTGCGACCCATCGTAGTCGTCAACAAGGTCGACAAGGCCGACGGCGAACCCGATCGCGCACTGGACGAGTGTTTTGATTTGTTTGCCAACCTTGATGCAACGGACGAACAGCTTGATTTCCCGACCATGTACGCCTCTGGCCGCGCTGGCTGGGCTGATCACGAGCTGGACGGCAAACGCAACGGTCTGGACGCGCTGTTTGACCTGATCCTCGCACATGTTCCACCCCCTGCCCAACTGGCGGACGCCGACAAGCCGTTCACGATGCTGGCCACCACGCTTGGAGGCGATCCGTTTTTGGGCCGCCTGCTGACGGGCCGCGTTGAGAGTGGCACGTTGAAAGCGGGCCAGACCATCAAAGCGATGTCGCGCGACGGCACGCTGATCGAGAATTTCCGCTGCACAAAAATTCTGGCCTACCGCGGCCTCGAGCAAACCGGTATCGATCTGGCGGAAGCGGGCGATATTGTATCCATCTCGGGCATGAGCAAAGCAACTGTGGCCGACACGTTGGCCGAACAATCCGTCGTTGACGCGATCCCGGCACAGCCCATTGATCCACCGACCATCACAGTCACCTTTGGCATCAACGATTCCCCGCTGGCAGGCCGTGATGGCAAAAAAGTGCAGTCCCGTGTCATCCGTGATCGGTTGATGAAAGAAGCTGAATCCAACGTCGCCATCAAGATCAGTGACACCCCCGGTGGTGATGCGTTCGAAGTGGCGGGTCGCGGGGAATTGCAAATGGGTGTGTTGATCGAAAACATGCGCCGCGAAGGGTTCGAATTGTCGATTTCACGCCCTCAAGTGCTGTTTCAGGACATCGATGGTGTGCGTCACGAACCCATTGAAGAAGCCACAATTGACGTGGACGACGAGTACGCAGGTGCCGTGATCGAAAAGATCACCGGTGTGCGCAAAGGCGAGTTGGTCGAGATGAAGCCCGCAGGGGCAGGCAAGACGCGCATTGTGGCCCACGTGCCATCACGCGGTTTGATCGGCTATCACGGTGAATTCCTGACCGATACGCGCGGCACAGGCGTGTTGAACAGGGTGTTCCACGCGTGGGCACCGCACAAAGGCACGATCCCGGGCCGCCGCGCGGGTGTTCTGATTTCCATGGAAAACGGGCAATCCGTTGCCTTTGCCCTCTGGAACCTGGAAGAGCGCGGGCGCATGTTCATCGGTGCCCAAGCAGACGTGTACACTGGTATGGTCATTGGCGAGCACAGTCGGAACAACGATCTGGAAGTGAACCCTCTCAAGGGTAAAAAGCTGACAAACGTGCGCGCAAGCGGCACAGACGAAGCCGTGCGCCTGACAACGCCGATCACGATGTCGCTGGAAGAGGCGATTGCCTATATCGACGACGATGAATTGGTTGAAGTGACGCCAAACGCTATCCGTCTGCGCAAACGGTTTTTGGACCCGCATGAGCGCAAACGCATGTCGCGCGCATCCTGATAATGCTACCGGGGGCTGCGGCCCCCGGACAGACGTGGTCTTGGGGCTCTGCCCCAAACCCCGTGGTATTTTTGGTCAAAAGAAACAAAGGCGTGCCAGAAACGGCGCGCCTTATTCCGTAGTTTCTACGATCAGCAGCTCGCGTTCCGATGCTCCGCGTGCAAAAGTAAGTGCTGCCTGATACGCATCTGAATGATAGCAGCGTTCTGCTGTTTCAACGTCCGGGAATTTGGCGACCACGTTGCGTGGCCGATCCGTACCCTCAAGCTGCACATAGCGCCCACCACGCGCGATGAACGAACCGCCGTGATCTGCAATGGCGACGCTCGCGCCTGCTGCGTATTTCTTGTACGCCTCTTCGTCCGTGACTGTGACGTGTGCAATCCAGAGTGCTGGCATCTTATCCTCCCAAAATTGATTTGGCCGCTACGATGGCCGCATCCGCGTTACTGATGTCTTTGGCCCCGCCCTGTGCCATATCAGGGCGCCCGCCGCCGCCCTTGCCACCCAGTTCTGCGACGGCGGCCTTGACCAGATCAACAGCACTGAGCGTTGCCGTCTTGTCGTCGGTTACGCCGGCAGCAACGGCAACTTTCCCATCGCTTTCTGCGATCAGCAGGATTGCGCCGCTTTTGATGCGGGATTTGTGTTCGTCGATCAAGGCGGGCAGATCTTTGCCCGTAACGCCGTTCAGGACCTGCGCAAGGAACGCGGTTCCGTTTACATCTTCGGCCTCTGGTGCGGCTTGGCCGCCGCCCGACATTGCCAGTTCGCGGCGCAATTGCGCCACTTCTGCGCTCAGCGCCTTGCGCTCATCCAACAACGCTTTGACCCGCGCAGGCACATCCTGTGATTGCGTTTTGAGTTCTGCTGCAACATCACTCAACAGGGTGTCCTGACCGCGCAGATACGTCAAAGCGGCTTGACCTGTCAGTGCCTCGATCCGACGCACACCTGCGCTGGATGCGCTGTCGCCCAAGGCAACAAAGGCCCCGATGTCGCCCGTCCGACGCACATGCGTACCCCCGCAAAGTTCCAGTGAATAGGTGTCGCCCGCCAGCCCCTTTCCAGATCCGGCGTCTTTACCCATCGACACAACCCGCACTTCGT
>ENA-OQVM01000378-OQVM01000378.1-marine-metagenome-genome-assembly--contig:-NODE-378-length-71489-cov-23.314639_pt1 | contig 71489 bp, 66 predicted proteins | sample MGYA00237776_ERZ505498 | MGnify/ENA primary metagenome ERZ505498 (study PRJEB26159, sample SAMN06265151) | marine metagenome | isolation source: Helgoland LTER site | place: Germany:Helgoland, sampling... | reverse complement strand
ATGGCTAGGCTAAGACCGCGAGCAAGATTAAAACAAATAAACGCAAACCATAAGCCGTGATTCTGCCAGCCCTGCGTGAGCCACCAAGTAGGTAAAAATACAATAACCACCGAAAACCACATGGTGAGATGCATTTGTCGCGTCTGCCCTGCTCCAACAAAAACACCGTCGAGTAAATACGCCAGCATGCCTACTAACGGCATAAGCACTAGCCAAATCATATATTGCTTAGCGAGCAGCATGATATCGGGCATATCGCTGAGCAAGCCAATAATTGCGTCTCCTATAAGTAAGAAGCTTGCGCTGAATAATAGAGCGGTTGCGGTAAGCCATGCGGCGCAGATTTTCACGCAGTGAATAAAGGCTTTTCGCTGCCTGCTACCGGTTGCTTCTCCGCAAAGGACTTCGGCGGCATAACTAAAGCCATCCATAACATAGGCAGAAAAGAACACCAGCTGTAATAAAATAGCATTGGCGGCTAAAACTGAGTCACTGAAGCTAGCGCCTTGAGCAGTGAAAAAGTTAAAGGTAAAAAACAGCAGTAGTGTTCGTACAAACAAATGAGCGTTCATCGCTAATATTTGTTGATAGGCTTTGAGTGAAAGCCAGCTCCTCCACTGTCTGAGCGTGCTTAATTGCGTATTTCGGGCAACAAAGACTAAACCGAGAGCTAAACCTGAGTATTCGGCAATCACGGATGCCATGGCGGCACCTGCACTGTTCATGTCCATGACGACTATAAACAGCGTATCCAAAACAATATTAATGAGGTTAGTGAGTAATATAAGTGCTAATGCGGCCTTGGTTTTCTTGAGGCCTATTAGCCAGCCGGAAATCGCAAAGGTCATCATGGCTGCTGGGGCCGAATAAAGACGGATACGGATGTATTCGGCGGCTAGGCCTGCAATATTCTCGCTGGCGTTCATGATTACTATGATGGAATCAATTAACCAAGGAATGGTAAAGGTGAGAATTAAGCCAAATAACGCTGCTATTAATAAAGTGCGATAGATAATGTTGTCGGTGTTAGCGCCGTTAGCACCTATATCTGCGCTATTTCGGGCTCGGCCGACACTTTGTGAGACTAAGCTGGTGGTGCCCATTCTTAAAAAGCTAAAGCTTAAGTACAAAATGGCAATAACATGCGCGCCTATGGCGACGGCGGCCAGATAGCGAGGATGGTCTAAATGGCCTAATAAAGCGGTATCGACCAAGCCCAACATGGGAATAGATATGCCACTTAATATCATTGGCCAGGCAATGGCCCAGACTTTAGCGTTGCTAGCCTCGTGGTTGGGATTATTCTCTATATTGTTGGAAATCATCATTAATTGTGAACGAGAAGGCCTAGTATTGCGTATATTTAAGCGTATCAAAAACTCGTCTAGGGCAAGACTAATGATTGACTGAGCTAATAAAAGAACAAAATAACGGATTTTGGTCGTTTTTGTCAGTTTATTTAAAAACAAAGAGTTAGCTTCACTCATTATTGCTAAAAGATAATGGTATTTCTGCGGACATCCGTGGGTGATGATTAATATATTGTTCGCTAGATAGTGCGATATTTGTTTCCTTTGTTATAATCGCGGCGTTTTGTCGCACACGATTAGTTGTGCATCAGCTTATTCCAGCATGGCGCTAGGTAATGGCGCAGTCTTAAGTAAGACGTACCGAACTGAGACAAAAGATATCGCTATCGGTAGAACAGCCGGTCGATATTATCTTGTCTTAGAAACTAGGTGTCTGTGCTGAGCTGGATGAAAGAGGTTTTATAGGTGTTAGGCGGCTGTTTTGGCGTGCTAGCACTCGATTGATATAGCGTCAGTCGATATTTATTAGTTATATATGTGTGTTTTAGGAGATGGTGGATTATGCGTTTAATAGGCAAACAGCTTGCAAGTAAGCTTTTGTGGGTGTTGGGACAGGTATTATTACTGCCAACCCTACTAATGACTAGCGTTCAAGCTTTTGGCGCCAGCGATGCAGTGGTTGATGAAGCCCAGCGTTGGGGTCTAAATATGACTGAAGGCGTAACTGCCGTAAGCCATGAAATATACGACCTTCATATGCTGATCTTCTGGATCTGTGTTTGGATTGGTGTTGTCGTATTTGGTGTCATGTTTTATTCCATGATGATGCACCGTAAATCTTCGGGTGCAGTGCCGGCTAAGTTTCATGAAAGCACCGCCGTTGAGCTAGCTTGGACATTAATCCCTGCGCTTATTTTGGTGTTAATGGCCATTCCAGCGACGTCTTCGTTAATCAAAATTTACGATTCTTCAGAAGCTGAAATCAATATTAAGATTGTCGGTTATCAGTGGAAGTGGCAATACGAATACTTAGGTGAAGATGTGAGCTTCTTTAGTAACCTCACTACGTCACAAGATGAAATTTATGGTCTTGCGCCAAAAGGTGAGCATTATCTCCTTGAAGTCGATGAGCCATTAGTTATTCCTATTAATAAGAAGGTCCGTTTCTTAATCACTGCGAATGATGTGTTACATGCTTGGTGGGTTCCTGCCTTAGCGGTTAAGCGTGATGCGATTCCAGGTTTCGTGAATGACGCATGGACCATTATTGATGAGCCGGGTATTTACCGCGGTCAGTGTGCTGAGCTTTGTGGCAAATCGCATGGCTTTATGCCGATTGTGGTTCACGCCATGGAAGAAGCCGATTATGCAAATTGGTTAGCAGGTAAAAAAGACGAAGCCGAAGAGTTAAAAGCGGCGATGTCGCAAACGTTCACAATGGATGAACTGTATGCTCGCGGCGAAAAAGTTTATCAGGCGAATTGCGTGGCTTGTCATGGCGCTAATGGTGGCGGTGGTCTTGGACCATCCCTTGTTGGCACCGGTATTACTACAGGCCCAATTAACGCGCATATCAATGTGATGGTCAACGGTGTTGCTGGTAATGCAGTCATGCCAGTCTTTGGCAATCAACTTAATAATATCGACTTAGCATCTGTTATTACCTTTAAGCGTAATGCTTGGGGTAACAACATGGGTGATCAGCTTCAGCCAGTCGACATTTTAACTTTCAAGAAAAATCAATAAGGAGCACCGAAGATGGGTGATCACGGTCCGGCAAAAGGTTTTGGGCGTTGGTTATTTACAACTAACCACAAAGATATTGGCTCAATGTACTTATGGTTTAGTTTTGCCATGTTTCTTATGGGCGGCGTATTTGCGCTAGTCATTCGAGCTGAGTTATTTCAGCCAGGTTTACAATTAGTTGAGCCTGAATTTTTCAATCAAATGACAACCATGCACGGTCTCGTGATGGTGTTTGGTGCTGTTATGCCAGCGTTTGTTGGCTTAGCGAACTGGATGATTCCAATGATGGTTGGCGCGCCAGATATGGCCCTGCCACGCATGAACAACTGGAGCTTCTGGATTTTACCGTTTGCCTTCACATTGTTGGCATCAACGTTATTAATGGAAGGTGGTGGTCCTAACTTCGGTTGGACATTCTACGCACCGTTATCAACAACTTATGCACCGCCAAGCGTAACTTACTTTATCTTTGCCGTTCACATTATGGGTGCGTCATCGATTATGGGTTCAATCAATATCATTGCAACGATATTGAATATGCGCGCGCCAGGCATGACGTTAATGAAAATGCCATTATTCGTTTGGACTTGGTTAATCACGGCTTACTTATTAATTGCGGTAATGCCAGTATTAGCCGGTTGCGTAACAATGATGTTAATGGACATTCACTTTGGCACGAGTTTCTTTAGTGCTGCAGGTGGTGGTGATCCGGTATTGTTCCAGCACGTGTTCTGGTTCTTCGGTCATCCTGAAGTGTATATTATGATCTTGCCAGCGTTCGGTATCGTTTCGGCGATTATCCCAACGTTTGCGCGTAAGCCGTTATTTGGTTATGCCTCTATGGTGTATGCAACGGCGTCGATTGCTTTCTTATCGTTTATTGTATGGGCTCACCATATGTTTACGGTCGGCATGCCAATTGCGGGCGAGCTCTTCTTTATGTACGCAACCATGTTAATTGCGGTGCCAACAGGCGTTAAAGTTTTCAACTGGGTAACGACCATGTTCCGCGGTTCGATGACATTTGAAACGCCAATGCTGTTTGCCATTGCTTTTGTTATCTTGTTTACCATTGGTGGTTTCTCTGGCTTGATGCTGTCGATTGCGCCAGCCGATTTCCAATACCATGATACTTATTTCGTAGTTGCTCACTTCCACTATGTATTAGTGCCAGGTGCGGTATTCTCGATTTTCGCTGCGGTGTATTACTGGTTGCCGAAGTGGTGTGGCAACATGTATGACGAGCGATTAGGTAAAGCGCATTTTTGGTTATCGTTTGTCGGTTTAAACTTAACTTTCTTCCCAATGCACTTTGTGGGTCTAGCGGGCATGCCTCGTCGAATTCCTGACTATGCATTGCAGTTTGCTGACTTTAACCAAGTTGCTAGCATGGGCGCATTCTTATTCGGCTTTAGCCAAGTGTTCTTCTTGTTTATTGTTATCAAAACCATTCGCGGTGGCGAGAAAGCAACGGATGCGGTTTGGGATAATCCTGAAGGTTTGGAATGGACTATTCCATCGCCAGCGCCTTACCATACATTCACTACACCTCCGCCGATTAAATAATCGACGTTGGTGCAGTTGAAGGTTTAGGTTGTTAGAGATAGAGCAAGTTAAGACAGTAGTAATAGTCATTTTGATAAACACTTAGGTGTTTTATAGCAGAGGTAGGAACAGTGACAGAGCAGCTTAATACAACTCTCTCAGTACGCAAATTAGTTGCGCGCTTAGTAGTCGTAACGGTTGTGATGTTCGGATTTGGTTTTGCATTGGTGCCGCTTTACGATTTGTTCTGCGATGTCACTGGTTTAAATGGCAAAACTAATTCTGAAGCGTTTATACCTGTTGCAGAATTAATTGATACCAGTCGCAATGTAACCGTACAGTTTATTGCGACTAACAATGAAAACATGTCATGGGAATTTCGACCCGAAGTATTCAGCATGAAAGTGCATCCGGGCGAAGAAATTGAAACCACTTTTTATGCTAGAAATCCAACCTCAGGTGAGATGACAGCACAGGCAATACCGAGTGTATCGCCAGGAAGAGCGGCAACGTATTTTCATAAGACAGAATGTTTTTGTTTTAATCAGCAATTGTTAAGCGGTGGCTCAGCTATCGATATGCCGCTTAGATTTATCGTTGATAGAGATTTACCGGACGATGTAAATACCATTACTTTGTCTTACACATTATTTGATGTAACTGAAACGGGCGTTATTCAAGCAACGAGTTTGACAGCGCTATAAACCAATTTTTTAAATAGTAATGCAGAAATTTTTGCGAGATTCAGCAAGCACTCCTGCAAAAACTACAGCTAGAACGGAGAGACAAAATGTCAACAGACACCAATAGCAGCGTCGAAGGCTATGAACATTATTATGTGCCGGAGCAGTCTGCATTTCCGATATTGGCATCCATAGGCCTGTTTGCTTTAATCTTTGGCTTAGCTACCTTTTTAAATGAGCTTCAAGCAGAGATGACAGGTGCTGGTCGTTATATCGCTATTGCTGGTTTTGTGATGTTAAGCGCCACATTATTCTCTTGGTTTCGTCAAACCATTATTGAAAACATGTCAGGCATGAACAGCGTGCAACTTAAACGCAGTTACGTATGGGGCATGGGTTGGTTTATATTTTCTGAAGTCATGTTCTTTGCCGCTTTCTTTGGCGCGCTCTATTATGTGCGTAACTTAGCCGGCCCTTGGTTGGGTGGTGAAGGTGAAAAAGGTCAGTACATGGAGTTAGCTAAAATGTGGGCTGCTTCAGGTTATGAGTATTCATGGCCGCCATTAACAACGCCTGATGAAGCCGTCAATGGCGCGAAGGCTGCCTTTCAGGGTGCCGGAGTAGGCAATAGCATGTACCCAAGCGATGCACATAATGGCTTAGCGCTTTGGTTACCTATGTGGAATACTATTCTTCTTTTATCGTCTTCTGTGACTGTGCATATTGCTCACATAGGTCTTAAAGAAGGTAACCGTGCTAAATTTAAAGGCTGGTTATTTGCCACGGTTGTCTTAGCAATCGCGTTTTTGTTCCTTCAGGTCGCTGAGTACTATGAAGCTTATGTGCACCTTGGCTTAACATTAGAAAGCGGCATTTACGGTACCACCTTCTTTATGTTGACAGGCTTCCACGGCTTTCACGTATTCCTAGGTATGACCATGTTGTTAATCATGTTCTTGCGTGCAACTAAAGGTCATTTCTCTCATGACGATTGCTTTGGGTTTGAAGCGGCATCATGGTACTGGCATTTCGTTGACGTTGTTTGGGTATGCTTATTCTTCTTCGTTTATATCATTTGATATTTGGGGCTCAACCATTTGTTGTTGGGGTGCTGCGTACTTGCGCGCATCCCATGGAGCCCCTACTTCTAGTTGCCCCGAAAAAAATCCGTAAAGGGTTGTTCCCATTAAGGCAATCGCGAGGGCTATTCTAATGCCCAAAGAATTCAATGTTCGACGCGTTGTTCCAACATCCTTAAATAAAAATACCAGCCCACTAGCAAGACTGATAACGAGTCCAATTAGTAAGATCACAATAATGACTTTTATTAACATAATTTTTTCATCCAAGTTGTTGATCGCAATGCGCTTTCATATACCGTCATGATTGCAGCTTATCGTTGGGATTCCAACTGGAAAATTCTTATTACTGTGCTGGTGGCATTGCCACTCTTGCTGCGCCTAGGTTTTTGGCAGTTAGAGCGCGGTGAAGAAAAGCAGCAATTACAAGCGCAATACGAAGCGCAAGATCAGATGTTACCGATTGAGTTAGAGAGCCAAGATGCGTCCGTTCAATCTAGCCATCAGCGCGTATATCTTATCGGTGAGTTTGATAATCAACACAATGTCTTGCTTGATAATCGTATTTATGGGGGTGTTGTTGGTTATGAAGTATTAACGCCCTTTGTGACTGAAAGCGGTTTTTCGGTGCTAGTTAACCGCGGCTGGATTGCTGGCTTTGCCAATAGGCAACAACTTCCTAACGTGCCTGTTATGGATTCAAAGGTGCGTATTATTGGTAAAATTTATGTGCCATTGGGTAAACCGGTGACATTGGCCAATGATGAGTGGTCTGAACAATGGCCTTTGGTCGTACAATGGGAGGACATATCAAGAATTGCTACTGTGCTTGATAATGAACTTTATCCTTATTCTGTGCGTTTAGAGCCTTCAGCGTCAGGTGCCCTACTTGTTGATTGGCCAGCTGTTAATGTTCAGCCAGAAAAGCATTGGGGCTATGCAGTACAGTGGTTTTCAATGGCGGCAGCATTATTCGTCTTTTGGCTCTATTCATCTATTCGGCCTCGTAATACAGACACGGCCAATCATTAAGCGTTTAACATTGAGTTGAAATTATGACAGCATCATTTACACCTAAGCAGGTACGATCAAGCCGTATGAAGCTCGTCGTGCTCTGGGCTATCCCTTTTGGTTTAATGGCTATTGCCGCTGTCGTGTATAACTTGGTGGAATCGGGCGTTATTAATGTTGGTAGTAAAAATGAAGGTGTTTTAATTCAGCCGCCTATTCAGTTAAATGGCTTGGCATTAACAACCAACGTTGAGTTAGCCAGAGATAATATTTGGGCAGGTAAATGGTCAATCGTTGTTCGTGGTGGCGCTGATTGTGATGCTGACTGTTTAGATACGCTGCTCGTTACGCGCCAAATACATAAACGCTTAAATAAAGAGGGTAATCGTGTGCAGCGCGTTTATTTGAGCACTGCGCCTGCGTTGAGTGATGAGCTAACTGCGCATTTAGCGGCAGAGAATCACTATATGAAAATAGCTGTCGTTGATGAGATAGCGAATGAAGAAACCAATCAACTCGCTTTGATTGAGCTTGATAATGTTCTTGCCAGCGCCAGCCAGACAGTACGATTTTTTCTGGTTGATCCTGACGGCTGGGCAATGATGTATTATTTAAATGAGCATGATGGTGTGGTCATATTAAAAGACCTCAAGTACTTACTAAAATATTCAAAAGAGCGCTAAAACGTGTTGATAAATACTGCTGAAAAACGTAAACCAGGATTCAGACTTGCCGCATGTGCAACCGCATTTGCCGTATGCGTCATTATTTTGGGTGCCTTCACCCGCTTAGCGGATGCTGGTTTGGGCTGTCCTGACTGGCCTGTCTGTTATGGACATATACTTTGGCCAATGGATGCTGAAGAAGTAGCCGTAGCCAATGCCGCATTTCCTGACACCCCAGTTGAGCATGATAAAACTTGGCCAGAACAGGTTCATCGTTTATTAGCAACGGGTCTTGGTTTTTTCTGTATTGCCTTGGTTGGCCTAGCTTGGCGTGATCGTATTAAAAATCGTGACAGTCTTTCACCTTTTAAGCTGCCATTAATTTTATTAGGTATGGTTATTTTACAGGGCATGTTTGGGCGCTGGACGGTCACCTTAAACTTATGGCCACAAGTTGTCACAGCTCACTTGATGGGCGGTTTCACCACTCTATCGCTACTGTGGTTGCTCACATTAAGATTAAACAACTATCAATGGACGGTTTCTCCTTCTGTGATGCAGTCACTGCAATCCATTAAGCCGGTGCTGATTACCGTATTTGTGCTCGTCATTTTTCAAATTATGCTGGGTGGCTGGACATCGTCTAACTATGCCGCTCTGGCTTGTCCCGATTTACCGATGTGTCAAACGGTTTGGTGGCCCACCATGGATTTTGCTACGGGCTTTAATTTTGCCCAAGATATCGGGCCTAATTATTTAGGCGGAGTGATGGACAGCGCCGCTAGGACAGCGATTCATTTTAGTCATCGTATTGGCGCTATTATTGTTACAATATCGGTTCTGTATTTAGTGTGGCGTTTATTAAAAACAGGATTGCCTGCTGCTAAATTATGGGCGGTAACATTAGCTGTTGTATTATTCGTACAAGTGAGCCTTGGCTTAAGTAATGTCATTTGGTCCTTGCCGTTGCCGGTAGCGGTAGCGCACAATGCAGTCGGCGCCATGCTGATGCTTGTTTTTGTGGGTTTAAGTCACCGATTCTATACAGCTAAAGTACAGGCTTAACCAAACCTTATAGTGACAAACTGCCCGTTAGCTATCAATCTGACGGGGTTGGAAATAATTAAAATGACAAATCCAGAAGCATTAGACCCGCAAGCGATAAAGCCACTATGGCGTGATTATTTAGAGCTTTGTAAGCCTAACGTGGTTGCGTTAATGATATTGACGGCTATCGTCGGTATGTTCTTGGCGGTGCCGGGCATGGTGCCTATAGATATTCTTATTATCGGCAACATCGGCATTGGTTTGTGTGCCGCCTCTTCAGCGGTTATCAATCACGTGGTTGATAAAAAAATTGATATTCTAATGACGCGCACTAAAAATCGACCTGTTGCTCAAGGTAGGATTAGTGATCCGCAAGCATTAATGTTTAGTGCCATTATGGGCATTGGCGGCTTTGGAATGCTAATGGTTTTTGTTAACCCACTCACTGCGTGGTTAACATTAGTGTCTTCCATTGGTTACGCACTTATTTATACTTGTTTTTTAAAACGCGCCACACCACAGAATATTGTTATTGGTGGCTTGGCTGGTGCAGCGCCTCCGCTATTAGGTTGGACGGCGGTAACGGGTGAAATTCATGGATATGCATTGTTGCTGGTGTTAATTATTTTTGCATGGACACCGCCGCATTTCTGGGCGCTAGCGATTCATCGTAAAGACGATTATGCCAAAGTGGGTATTCCTATGCTGCCGGTTACACACGGTGATAAATATACGCGACTGCATATTTTGCTTTATACGATTATTATGTTTGTCGTTACCCTGCTGCCGTTTGTCACTAAGATGTTTGGTCTTTTATATTTATTGGGTGCAGTAGTATTAGGAATTGGGTTTTTATATTGGGCCGTTATTCTGATGATAAATAAAAATCCGGATGCGCCAATGGAAACCTTTAAGTATTCCATTATTTATTTAATGGCGTTGTTTGTCATTATGCTAGCCGATCATTACGTGTATCCACTGGACACGCGTGTTGCTCCTGAGCAGCCAGCAATAGAGCTACAAATTACGCCAGAAAAATCGCCAGGCTTTGTTCCTCTTTCTATAGTCGAATAGTCGAATAGTTGGATAGATTATTCAATGGCGTTACGTTAGGTCGCTAACTCAAGTGCAGTTATGCGCCCTACTCTCTGCTTGATTATTAATTGCTGTTTGCGTTATGTTATTAACTAAACGTGTGATTTATTTAACTGCATCTTACAGGTATCTTGTATCGTGAATAAAACAAACAGCGAGAGCTTTACCCATAAAGATCGTCAAAGCGGTATTCGTAATACGGTTGTTGGCATCATGATTTTTATTACCGTTGTGATGGTTTTATTTATAAACCGCCTATCTAAAGAGCGTATTTTAAGTCCCAAAGAAATGGTTGCCAACGGCGCGGTCATGTTTTCGGTGCCGAGAGAAATTAGTCCTCTTAATTTGATTGATCAAAACCAACAGCCCTTTACGGAAAGCCAGTTTATTGGCAAGTGGACTTTAGTCTTTTTTGGTTTTACTCATTGCCCGGACATATGCCCTACTACTTTATCATTGTTCAATCAGGTATCTGAGCGATTAGTTGATACGCCTTATGCGGTTGATACGCAGTTTTTATTGGTTAGTTTAGATCCGACGCGTGACACGCCAGAAAAAATGAAGCCTTACGTAGAGTATTTTAATACTGATTTTATCGGTGTTACCGGCGAATTTTTATCGATACACCGTTTTGCTAAACAATTGAATGTCGCTTTTCAAAAAGTCGTTACCGATGCTGACACTGGTGAATATACGGTAGATCATGGTGGCAACGTGGCGTTGATTAATCCACAAGGTTATTATCATGGCTTTTATAAGCCACCATTGGATCTCGATCGTATGACGCTTACTTATAAATCGGTTCGTGCTGATAATCTTTAAATAGATGCCCTCTTCTTTTTTGCGCATTGTTTTTCTGTCTTTATTGTTTGTTCCCTTCGCGTTCGTTATTAATAGCCATGCTGATGAGAAAAAATCATCGGCATTAGAGACCTATACCTCTGTAGTTCGCCATGTTGTTGATGGTGATAGCTTGTATCTTGTTGGTGTGAAGCGGCAAATTAGATTATGGGGCGTTGATGCACCTGAACTAAAAAAGCCTGGTTATTTCGCGGCTAGAAATGCGTTGATGAAAAAAGTAAAAGGTAAGCGGCTTAGATGTGTCACGCAAGATCATGATCGATACGGTCGTATTGTTGCTCGTTGTTTTATGGCGGCCAGCAATAATAAACCAGCTCTAGATATTAATGAATGGATGCTTAAAAGCCGAACGGCCAAAGAGTACTGTTACTTCACTAAAGGGTTTTACGGTTACTGTAATTAAAATGACGCGGATTTGACGTGTTGCTGGCTTGTACTTTCTCGAGGCATAAAAAAACGGGCTCCAAAGAGCCCGTACGAGGAGGATAATAATATAAAAACAATCAAAAAATAAAAATAACAAACAATGACTTACGGGGTGAAAATCTCTTGCGAATCAATAATAAAATCTAATTGGTCGCGTAACTCTTTTTGCAGGCCATCAATATAAGCCTCGCTTTGTGAATTCTTTAAAGCCGATCCTGAAAGTAAGCGTTCAGCAGACATAGGCGGTAAAGCAACAGGGTAACGATTAAGTGCTAAATAGAAACTGTGTTTCGTTTCATCATGATAGGCACTTGCGTCAATATCGGTGGCTCCACTCAAGTCGGCTGGGCTCGCAAATACTTGTCCGGATAGGATAAGTGCTGCTGCTACATACGAAATGGCGGAGTAAGCTAGATTTTTCATAATGTTTACTCCTTTCGTTGTGTGCGTTTTTTGGCTTGTGACCTAGAAACGCGGTAATAAATTTGTTTCGTTCTTGTATGTTACATAGAGTAACACCTGTGGATAAAAATGCCAGTTTAGAAACGAAAATAAGCTCAATAATTGTGTGAATAGTTGCACTGTTACTCAGTCTTAATCTCGCTTGTGTCTATATGTTATTGAAAAACAGCCAGTTAATAACTAAATACACATTGTATACGGCATGTGTTACTAAATGGTTCATTGAATATGGCTCACTTGTTACTATGCCGTTTAATTAGTAATCAGTTAGTCAGTATTCACTTATCTTATGAGCTTTTAGAGATAAATCTGACACTGTGTTACCTCTGATTTTTCTCTGCGAGTCATAAATCGTCATCGCGAGAAGAGCTGTGATATTGACGGCGCTTGATAAACGCCTCACATAGAGTGGTTGCCGCCTTAAGCTGAGTGCTGAGCTGTGATAAGCTGCTCGCCCGCAGTTTAATGCTATTAATAGTCATTAACGTCTTACTGCCACCCTTATTAACTATGAAACAGGTGCAACACATCCTATGGCTGCAAATGATCCACTTGTACTCGTCGATGGCTCCTCTTACCTTTATCGTGCCTTTCACGCTCTACCGCCACTCATTACCTCTAAAGGCATGCCAACGGGCGCTATAAAGGGCGTTATCAATATGTTGCGCCGTTTACAGAAAGATTATCCCGGCAGTGTAATTACGGTTATCTTTGATGCTAAGGGCAAAACCTTTAGAGATGAGATTTATACGGATTACAAAGCTAACCGAGCAGCCATGCCAGATGATCTTAGGCCGCAGGTAGCTCCTATTCATCAGATTGTTGAGGCAATGGGTTTGCCATTACTTGTTGTTGATGGCGTTGAAGCTGACGATGTTATTGGGACATTGGCTGATCAAGCAACTCAGAAATCGATACCAGTAGTGATTTCAACCGGTGATAAAGATATGGCCCAGTTGGTTAATGAGCATGTCTCATTAGTGAATACCATGACTGAGTTATCTATGGACCCACAAGGTGTAATCGATAAGTTTGGTATTCCCGCCAAGTACATTATTGATTACCTTGCTCTTATGGGTGACAAAGTCGATAACATTCCAGGGGTGCCAGGGGTTGGTGAAAAAACTGCGTTGGGATTAATTCAAACCCTTGGCAGCATTGAAGATATTTATAATAAATTAGATCAAGTGGCTGATGTTCCCGTGCGTGGCGCAAAAAAACTGGCAGAAAAGTTAGCCGCTCATGAAGCCGAGGCGCGACTTTCTTATACATTAGCAACCATTAAGTTAGATGTTGAATTAGAGGTAACGGCTGAGACGCTATATAACAGTGAGTTGAGTTCGCCGCCAAATACTGAGCGACTTAATGAATTATTTAATGAATATGAATTTAAATCTTGGGCAGCACAAAGTGGTGGGGTAGTACCAAGCACCCCAGCTAAGGTTTCATTGGCGCCAGCAGATGTTGGTATAGAAAAAAATCAAGCGCCTAAACCTGCAGTGACAAGACCTGCAGTGACAAGACACTATGAAACCGTATTAACGACCAAGCGTTTAGGTATATGGATAAAAACACTGGCTGCTAGTGATCACTTTTCTCTTGATACTGAAACAACCAGTCTTAATTATATTGATGCACGCGTAGTGGGTGTGTCGGTCAGTGTGGCTGCAGGTTCTGCCGCTTACATTCCTTTTGCGCATCATTATGAAGGCGCGCCAGAACAATTAACTGAAGATGAAGTTTTAGGTGCGCTAAAGCCGTTGTTAGAAAATTCCGCTGTCAAAAAAGTGGGTCAAAATTTAAAGTACGATAAACATGTGTTGAGTAATCATGGTATTGATTTGCAGGGCATAGCCGATGACACCATGTTGATGTCTTATGTGTTGAACTCAACCAGTTCACGACATGATATGGATACTTTGGCGAGTAATTATTTAGATGAGAGCACAACCAAATATGAAGAAGTAGCAGGCAAGGGCGCTAAGCAAATTACTTTTGATCAAGTCGATTTAGAAATAGCAGGGCCTTATGCTGCCGAAGATGCCGACATTACACTACGCTTGCATGAGGTTCTGAAAAAAGAGTTAGCGGCGGTTGCGCCATTAGAAAAATTATATCGTGAAATAGAACTGCCGTTGCTCAATACCCTTTGTGATATTGAACAAACGGGCACACTCATAGATGGTGAAATATTATTAAAGCAAAGTGCTGAAATTGGCATTCGCTTAGAGGAGCTCGCGCAAGAGGCCTATACGTTAGCAGAAGAAGAATTTAATTTAGGTTCGCCAAAACAATTACAAACCATTTTGTTTGAAAAGTTAAAGTTGCCGGTTATTAAGAAAACGCCGAAAGGTCAGCCGTCAACCGCTGAGCCTATATTGCAAGAGCTAGCATTAAATTACCCCTTACCTAAAGTGATAATGGAATACCGCGGTTTAAGTAAATTAAAATCAACTTATACCGATCGCTTACCAGAACAGATCAATCAGAAAACGGGCAGGGTGCATACTTCTTATCATCAAGCGGTAACGGCAACCGGCCGTTTATCATCATCCGATCCAAACTTACAAAATATTCCTATTCGAACGGCTGAAGGTCGTAAAGTGAGGCAGGCATTTATTGCCTCTCCGAATAGTTCGGTGCTAGCTGCCGATTACTCGCAAATTGAATTACGTATTATGGCGCATTTGTCAGGTGATAAAGGTTTACTTGATGCCTTTAATCAAGGTTTGGATGTTCATAAGGCGACAGCGGCAGAAGTTTTTTCTGTGAATCTTGCAGAGGTGAGTCAAGAGCAGCGCCGTCGCGCTAAAGCGATAAATTTTGGGTTAATTTATGGCATGTCTGCTTTTGGTTTAGCTAAGCAATTAGATATTGGTCGTCGTGATGCGCAAGAATATATTGAACGTTATTTTGATCGCTACCCGGGTGTTTTAGCGTATATGGAAAACACCCGAGCCTCGGCCTATGAAATGGGCTATGTCGAAACATTGTTTGGTCGTCGTTTATATTTACCTGAAATTAATAGCAGTAACGGTATGCGTCGCCAAGCAGCAGAGCGAACCGCTATTAATGCGCCCATGCAGGGTACGGCTGCCGACATTATTAAAATTGCGATGCTAAATGTGAATGCATGGTTAAAAGATAATGCTGATATAAAAATGATTATGCAGGTACACGATGAATTAGTATTTGAAGTGCCGACAGATAAGCTCGACTATGCGAAAGAGAATATTGGTCAGCTAATGTCGAGTGCTGCAGATTTAGCGGTTCCGCTGGTCGTAGATATTGGCGTTGGAGATAATTGGGATGAGGCGCATTAAACGTCAATATAATTAGTCGCTAACGGGCACCATCTTTTGATTAATGCATTTGCAACATCAGGATCGCTGTTGCAAATAGTATTAGAGGCTTGCACTACAGCATCAATCATATCAGCATCGCGTTCTAAATCGGCAATCCTAAAAATAGCCGCGCCCGATTGTTGCGTGCCAAGCACTTGGCCGGGGCCGCGCATTTGCAAATCTTTTTCTGCTAACTTAAATCCATCGTTAGTCATACGCATAATGTCGATGCGCTGCTTTCCGTTTTTCGATAAAGGTTTTTGATACAGTAAAACACAATGACTTTTAATACTGCCGCGACCTACACGTCCGCGTAGTTGATGCAGTTGTGATAAACCCAGTCGCTCAGGATTTTCAATAATCATTAAGCTCGCATTAGGTACATTAACGCCGACTTCAACAACGGTTGTTGCCACTAATAATTGAATATCGCCACTATTGAAGTGCGACATAACGGCTTGCTTTTGCGGGCTCTTTAAACGGCCATGAACCAAGCCAACATTGACATCAGGCAGCAACGCAGCGAGTTCAGATGCCGTTGTTTCCGCGGCTTGGCATTGTAAGGTTTCAGAGTCTTCAATTAATGTGCAAATCCAATACACTTGCCGGCCTTGTTGGCAGGCATTGCTCACTCTTTCTATTACCTCTAAACGTTTGTCGTTACTAAGCGCAACGGTTTCTATTGGTGTTCGGCCTGGCGGCAGTTCGTCTATTACCGAGTAGTCTAAATCGGCGTAAAATGTCATTGCTAAGGTTCTAGGGATAGGTGTTGCTGTCATCACTAATTGATGCACGCTGTGAATATCGGCACGTTTATTTTTAAGTGTGCGCCGCTGTTCAACACCAAAACGATGCTGCTCATCAATAATAATAAAGCCGAGATCATGATAAATCACTTGATCTTGGATTAAGGCATGCGTACCTATAACCAGCTGTGTTTCGCCAGAGGCAATGTCAGCAAGACGTTGACGCTTTTCGGCAGCCGGTAGTTTGCTAACTAATAAATTAACCGAAATAGAAAGTGGGTTAAGCCATTCTTTAAACGTTGTTAGATGTTGTTCTGCAAGAATTTCGGTTGGCGCCATTAATACGACTTGTTGCCCTTGCTGAATAAACTGTAAGGCGGCTAGCGCTGCGACAATGGTTTTTCCTGATCCAACATCCCCCTGTAAAAGTCGCAGCATAGGACTTGGCCGAGTAATGTCGCCCTTAATTTCTGTTAACACTCTTATTTGCGCGGCGGTTAACTGAAAAGGCAGCAGGCTCAAAAACTGTTTTTCCAAATGCGAATTGTCGTTAATAGCAATGGCACTTTCTTGTAGGCTATCTTTTCTGAGTATGAGATGTGATATACGCTGCGCGACTAATTCTTCAAAAGCCAGTCGCCGTTGTAATGGATGCATGCCTTCAGAAAAAAGTTCAAGATCGATAGTCGGTGGTGGAAAGTGCAAAAGCTTTAAGGTGGAATATAAATCAGTGAAATTATTATCAAATTTTTTATTATTAAATAGGGATAAATGTTTATTACTCAGTAAATTAGGAATACTGTTTTTATCTAAGGCCTCAAATGCCGCTTTAATATAATTGCGCCAGCGCACTTGGCTAATACCATCGGTGCTCGGGTAAACAGCCGTTAAATGCTCAGCGGTAGGTAATGGCTGGCCGGGAATAATTAATTGATATTCTGGATGAATTAATTCAATACCGCCGCGGACTAAACTGACTTCACCATAGCAGCGAATCATTTGCCCGGGCACTAAGCCTTTTTTTTGTGCGGCAGAAAAGTGGAAAAAGCGCAGTGTCATAACGCCAGTGCCATCTTGTATTTTACACAACAAGCTACGGCGTTTGCCAAAGACAATATCACAGGCGCGTATTTCGCCTTCAACCACTGCCGAATAACCATTGCGAATGCTGCCAATGGGCTGCACCTTAGTACGGTCTTGATAGCGTAGCGGTAAGTGAAACAGTAGATCCATTGCCGAGCTAATGCCTAGCGCATTTAATTTATTGGCAATAGCGGGGCCAATGCCTTTAAGTGCAGAGAGGCTAACCATTTTTGTGGGTGTTAGAGGTGGCATTTTATGATCTAAATTAATTAAGTGCTGCTAGCTTATATAGGGTTAAAGTTGAATGAATCGATTGTATCATTTTGCCGCCTCAGTCATGAGTGCTAAAGAATGCGCTAACCACTGCGCTAACAACTGCAATAGTGTGATGATGTATTTCATTCAGTCCGCGTTATTTGTATGCTGCTGTGTTAAATTACACGATTGATTACACAGTTTAATTATCGATATTTAAGCATAAATTGGCTTTGCTTATAATGACTTATTTCTTAGCCTTGTATTACAAGCGGTGTTAAATCTGAGCCTGCTATTGATGTCGATCTCAATAATGGTTCATAAAATAGTGAAAGAATATGACTGCTAAAAAAATTCTTATGCTGGGCTGTGGTGATTTAGGTATTGCGACAGCTAAGCGATTACAGGCCAGAGGCTATGAGGTGGTGGGTGCTCGGCGTTCTATTGATAAGCTGCCCGCCGATTTGCCAGGCATTGCGATTGATATTACTCGACCAGAAACGCTAGCCGCTCTGGGACAACAGCATTGGTATGCGGTAATTGTGACCTTAACCGCCGATAGCTTTAACCGTGAGGCCTATCAGGCCACTTATGTTGACGGCTTGAATAATGTATTAAATTGCTTAGAAACGGGTGTAAACGCTGTATCTCAAGCTGCGCCGCTGGTTATATTTTCCTCGTCTACGAGTATTTATCATCAAAATAATGGTGCAATGGTCAATGAGAGTAGCGAGACATTGCCGACGAGCTTCTCTGGTCAAGCCATGTTGGCGGCTGAGCGGCAGTTAACACATTATTCTGGCGTCAGTTGTGCATTACGCTTTGGTGGTATTTATGGTCGAGGGCTTGGCCGTTTGGCCGAGCGGCTGACCGAAGGCTTTATTTGTCCGTCTAAACCTGTGCTTTATAGTAATCGGATTCATTTTGAAGATTGCTGTCGCGCCATTACTCATGTGGTAGATCTATACCGGCAGCAAGTGGCGTTTGACCCTTGTTACTTAGCTGTAGACAGCAAGCCAACCTTGCTTCGCGAAGTGATGGAATGGTTAGCGGTTAAGCAGGGCTTAAATGTCGATGATTTGCAGGACAGTGAAGCGCCTGTTCGAGGTGGTAACAAGCAATGTAACAATGCTGCGCTATTGAAAACCGGCTTTGAGTTGCAGTATCCCGATTATCGAGCAGGATTTGCGCCCATGTTCGTTAAATAATAAATGGCTGAGTAGTATTTAGGCGTATAGATTTTTTAAAGTGGTTAATTAAGTATTGAGAATAATTATGTCGAAGTCGAAAGAAATTATGTCGAAAGGCATTTCCCAAAGACTTGCCGCTGTTCTGTTTTTTGGTGATCTAGTATTGATGACCTTATTAGCTTTGCAGCCAATGCAGGCTATTGGTGACATTACCCATGTCGATAAAGCGTTGCATTTTATAGCCTATTTAGTCTTGGCTGGATTAGCGTTTCTATTTGCCCAGCGTTTTAAGCCTTTTTTAGGTTGGTGCATTGCGCTGGCGGTTTATGGAGCGGTCATTGAGTGTCTGCAATCGTTTATGCCAGGCCGATATATGTCTTTCGCTGATTTTATAGCCAATATTAGTGGCATTGCCGTGGCTATTTTATTCGTCAAAATCTATCTGGGTAAAAAAACGCAAAATCAGACGACTGATACGCTGTAATTCAGACTTTGCACTCGACTATTTGCTGGTCGCGACGTGGCGGTGTTTTCTATACAATTGCGGTTTAATGGCAGCATAAGAATTAATGAAATTGATTAACCCAATAATTGATGTCTCAAACACCATGGTAAGCAAATAAGCTATGACCTCTGCGTCTAACTCTGTTGGCATTGTTACACCCAAAACGGCTCATTTTGAGCAGCCGTTTAAAGTGTCTTGTGGCCGCGAATTGCCCAGCCTCGATATTGTCTATGAGACTTACGGTGAGCTGAATGCTGAGCACTCAAATGCCGTTTTAGTCTGTCATGCGCTATCGGGTGATCATCATGCAGCGGGCTATCATAGCGCCGAAGATAAAAAGCCAGGCTGGTGGGATAACTATATTGGTCCTGGCAAAGCCATCGATACCAATCATTTTTATGTAGTGAGTCTTAATAATATTGGTGGTTGCGCAGGTAGCACCGGCCCATCATCAATTAACCCTGAAACCAATGAACCTTGGGGGCCTGATTTCCCAACGCTTCGTGTGCGTGACTGGGTAGAAACACAAAGAATGTTAGCCGACTCTTTAGCTATAGAGCAGTGGGCAGCCGTTATTGGTGGCAGCCTAGGTGGCATGCAAGCCATGCGTTGGGCGTTAGAGTACCCTGATCGGTTGCGTCACTGTGTGGTGATTGCCTCAGCATTAAAATTGACGGCTCAAAATATCGCCTTTAATAAAACTTCTCGCACAGCCATTAGCTCTGATCCTGATTTTCATGAAGGTCGCTATTACCAATACAACACCGTACCCAAAAGCGGTTTAGCGATTGCTCGTATGATAGGCCATATCACCTATTTATCTGATGGTGTTATGGGTGAGAAATTTGGCCGCGATTTGCGATCGGGTACTTTTGAGCAAGGGGTTGAATCAGAGTTAGAGTTTCAAGTCGAAAGCTATTTACGCTATCAAGGCGATATTTTTTCTGAAAACTTTGACGCCAACACTTATATGCTAATGACTAAGGCCTTAGATTATTTTGATTTGGCGAGGGAGTATGGGGATGATGCGGTTAAAGCCTTTGCTGCTGCCAAATGCCGTTTTTTAGTGGTCTCGTTTACCAGTGATTGGCGATTTTCACCCGAGCGTTCACGTGAAATTGTTAAGGCATTAATCGGTGCAGAAAAATCAGTGAGCTATGCCGAAGTTGACGCAGCACTGGGTCATGATTCATTTCTGTTACCGGTAGAGCGATACAATAATTTATTTACTGCCTATATGCAGAAAGTCGCACAAGAGCAATCGCAAGCTATGTCGCAAGGAGATAATCATGAGACATGATTTAGTGACATTAAACCAATGGATCGACACAGGTTCACGCGTGCTCGATTTAGGCTGTGGTGAAGGCGTATTGTTAGAGCATCTTGTCGACAATAAAGCAGTACGCGGTTTAGGTGTCGAAATTGATGCCGATAATATTACACGCTGTATTGCTAAGGGCTTAAATGTTATTGAACAAGATATTGATAACGGCTTAAATAATTTTGCCGACAATAGTTTTGATACTGTTTTGTTAACGCAAACCTTACAGGCCGTCCGCCGACCGGATTACGTATTGCAAGAGATGTTACGTGTGGGTAAAGAATGTATTATTACTTTCCCTAACTTTGGTCATTGGCAGGTACGTTTATATTTAATGTTGCGCGGAAAAATGCCGGTCAGTAAAATGATGCCTTATCATTGGTATGACACGCCTAACATTCATTTTTGTACGGTTAAAGATTTTGAACTGTTATGTAAAGAGCAGAATATTAAAATTTTGCATAGAACGGTGCAAGCAGTACAAGGTGTCGATGAAAAAATACAGAAGCCGCATTGGTATAAAAAACTCTGGCCCAACTTTTTAGGAGCACATGCAATTTATCATGTCACACGTTAATAACAAAAAACAATCATGCTTTTCCGTTACCGCTGCTTTTTTTATGGCAATGGTTTTTTGTTCTACGGCACTAGCGCAAGACAGTACCTCTGTACGTAAAGGTAACTACGAAGTTTATTATAGTGTTTTCAATAGTAGTTTTTTAAAGCCAGAAACAGCGGTTGCTGTGGGTGTAAAGCGCGCTAAAAACGTTGCGTTAATCAATATAGCGATTATTGAGCATTTACCTGACGGGACAACACAGGCGAGTAAGGCGGGCGTAATTAAAGGCACGGCCTTTAATTTAGTGCATAAAAACACATTGGATTTTCAAGAGATAGTCGAACCCGGTGCTGTTTATTACTTAGCGAAATTTAAAATTAGTAATGATAATGAAAAAATAGTTATTAAAGCAGCGGTTAAGCCCGAGAATAGTCAGCAAGTCATTGATGTTGATTTTGAACATCATTTTTATTTGAACTAGTCCATTTTAAACCCTTATTGAACAGCATAAATCTATGATACGGCCTGAATTTGTAATCGCTAGCGGCAATGCTGGCAAGCTAAAAGAATTCCAACAATTGTTCTCTGCAACCGATATTAGCATTTGTCCGCAAAGCCAATACGATGTGCCCGAGGCCATTGAAGATGGTTTAAGCTTTATTGAAAACGCGATTATTAAAGCTCGCAATGCAGCACATTACACTGGCTTGCCGGCTATAGCAGATGATTCGGGTTTAGAAGTGGAAGCACTGAATGGTGCGCCAGGTATTTATTCGGCACGCTTTAATGAAGATGCTAATGGTGTAAGAACCAGTGATGAATCGAATAATGAAAAACTTTTATCGCTATTAAAAGGCAAGCCAGAATCTGAGCGTAGTGCGAGTTTTGTTTGTGCGCTAGCGTTTATGCGCCATGAAAAAGATCCATCGCCAGTGGTTTGTGTTGCACGATGGGACGGTATTATTTTAGCGGTGCCACAAGGTTCAAATGGCTTTGGCTATGACCCTTTGTTTTATCTTCCAGAATACGGTTGCGCGAGTGCCGAGCTTGACCGTGATGTGAAAAATCGCATTAGTCATCGCGGCCAAGCCTTGCAGTTATTGTTAGCGCAATTAACGAGTTTGGGTTTAATTAGTTGATTAGCATGCCGCCCTTGGGTTTATATATTCATATTCCTTGGTGTGTTAAGAAATGTCCATACTGCGATTTTAACTCGCACGAACACCATTCTACACAGCTGCCTGAAACCAACTATCTGAATGCCTTGATCAATGATCTTGATAGCGAGTTGACGGAAGTTGATGGGCAGAGAGAAATTCATTCTGTTTTTATTGGTGGCGGCACCCCCAGCCTATTATCGGGCAACTTTTATATTCAATTATTTGCAGCGCTCAATCAGCGATTGTTATTTTCTGCTGATGCAGAAATCACTATAGAAGCGAACCCAGGTGCGGTTGATGAAGCTAACTTTAAAGGCTTTATTGATGCCGGTATTAATCGGATTTCATTAGGTGCGCAAAGTTTTTCGGATGCTGCGTTGAATCGTCTGGGTCGCATTCATGACAACCAAAGTATTTATCATGCTTTTGAAACTGCCCGTAATTGTGGCTTTGATAATATTAATATCGATCTTATGCACGGATTACCAGAGCAGTCTTTAGCTGAGGGCTTGGATGATTTGAAAGCGGCATTTGAATTATCGCCAGAGCATATTTCTTGGTATCAATTAACCATAGAGAAAAATACAGTTTTTTATAATCAGCCACCCACGTTACCGGTTGAAAATATTTTAGATAATTTATTTATGACGGGCTTAGACGCTTTGGCAGGTGCTGGCTATCAGCAATATGAAGTGTCAGCGTTTGCGCGCGATTCAAAACAAAGTCGACACAATAAAAATTATTGGCGCTTTGGAGACTATATCGGTATAGGGGCGGGGGCGCATGGGAAAATTTCAGGTAGTGATGGATCGATTAGCCGTCGTTGGAAAACGCGCTCGCCCAGCGACTATTTGAATACAGATAAAAAGCTAGCGGGCTCAACGTTAATAGCAAAAGAAGATTTACCGTTAGAGTTTATGATGAATGCCTTGCGATTAAATCAAGGTTTCACACCGCAGCTGTTTGAACAGCGAACGGGTCTTAGCTTTTCAAAAGTGAAAAATTCAATTGTTCAGCTGCAGGCCCAAGGTTTAGTGGATACAAGTGGTGAGCATTACCACACAACCCAGAAAGGACGTTTGTTTTTAAATAATGTGATTGCTAAATTTTCTGAATAATTCTAGCTAATCACCCCGCGCTTAATTAATCAGCGCTTTTAAAATATCTTTTCTAGAAACAATTCCAACTAATACGCCAGCTTCAACGACAGGCATCATGCGGCGACAGTGTTTAAGGAACATCTCAGAGACAGAACTGAGTTCTTCATCGGGTGAAACCGTTTCAGTTGCCGCGGTCATTTGATCTTTGACCAATGCGACGCCTTCATTAAAGTAGCCTTCGAGTAATGTAGTGCGCATACAATCGGCTTCAGACAGTAGGCCAACTAGCTCTTGCTTTGCATTGACGACGGGTGCAGCCGATTGATGATATTCGAGAAGCGTGCGAACGGCGGTTGCTAGCGATTGCTCAGGACTAACGGTTGTGTAGTGTTTAGCCATAAAATCACGAACGCGTTTAGTCTTCATTGGGTCTTTCCTTTTGTTGGTAATTTACGATTAACATTGTGTTATCAGTTTTTCATTGGCTTATTCGAGATGGCCAGTTTTTATTATTAAGCTTCTACTATTAATAGTCTATTAAATAATAGTTTATCAATCTTCTTTTTCAATTTGCTTTTTCAATTTGCCTTATCTATTTATTAGGGCGATTTATTGGGAAGCGCGCGAAAGACCATATCCCAAACTCCGTGACCTAATTTTTGACCACGACGTTCAAATTTTGTTTCTGGCCGTCCATAGTCTTCCGGGGCTACAAATAAATCATCGCCTGCAACATTTTCAAACAGTGATTGCTGAGACATTAACTTTACTACGTAGTCTGCATAGGGCTGCCAATCTGTCGCGAAGTGGAATAAGCCGCCCTCAGATAATCGTGAATGAATTAATGCTAGAAAATCGTTCTGTACCAGTCGGCGTTTATGATGTTTAGTTTTATGCCATGGATCAGGAAAGTAAAGATTAAGACGCGATAAGCTGTGTTCTGCAGTGCACTGCTTTAATACTTTGACGGCGTCATCATTAAAGACACGAATGTTTTTTATGGATTGGTTTTCAACTAATGAGAGTAAGCGTCCGATACCTGGCGAATGTACTTCGACGCCAATAAAGTTTTGTTCAGGATCATTTTCAGCCATCGTCGCCAGCGAGTCACCCATACCAAAACCGATTTCCATGATCAACGGATTTTGATTACCAAAGGCTTTGGCATAATCAATGGTTTGCTCACTTAGCGTCAGTCCCCATTGTTCTAAATGTGAATCTAAACCTGTGCGTTGAGCTTCAGTCATTCTGCCGCTTCGTATAACAAAGCTGCGAATGGGGAGCTTTGTTTTGTCTTCTTTATCTTGCTGGTTCATAGTCTTGGTTCAGTTAATCATGGTTAAATTTTAAAGCTACTGATAAGCAGTAATAGCCAGCCGATAATAAAGCTCATACCGCCAAACGGCGTAATCAGTCCTACCGGCATAAAGCCAAGTTGGCGAATATCAGTGCTGGCTAACAGGTACAGTGAGCCGCTAAATAGAATGATACCCACTATAAAGGTAATACCGCTGGCTATTAACGCGCGGCTATCGGGCAGTTGGAGAGCCAATAAGCCCACAGCGAGTAATGCTAGGCTGTGCCAAAAGTGGTATTGCACGCCTGTTTCATAAACGTTTAATAACTCCGGTGTTAAGCGCGCTTTAAGTGCATGGGCACCAAAGGCACCAATCATAACAGCGAGTGCGCCATTAAGAGCTGCGAGCTGGATAAATAATTTGGCCATGGTTGATGGGCACTCTCTTTTTGTTTTGAATCTGAGTTCTAGGTTTGGGCGGTTGGGAGAGGTATAAAAAAACCGTCACAATGGTGACGGTTTTTATGGATTTTGGCTAGTGCGCCTCGCCTTATACAGAGGTCCTAAGCGGCCATGGCGGCTTTGAGTTTTTTCATCGCATTTTTTTCTAATTGTCGAATTCGCTCTGCGGATACATCATATTTAGCCGCTAGCTCATGCAAAGTTGCTTTATTTTCTTCATTTAACCAGCGTGCCTGAAGAATATCGAGACTGCGCTCATCAAGTACGCTCATTGCCGATTGTAAGCTGCTGGCTTGTTGTCCAGCCCACTGTTTTTCTTCAACGGCTAATGATGGGTCTGTACTGTGATCTTCTAGATAGTAGGCCGGTGCATTGCTGGCTTTCTCATCATCGGCATCGGCGGGTGCGTCAAAGCCTAAGTCGTAAGAAGAGAGGCGACCTTCCATTTGCTGTACGTCTTTAACGTTAACGCCAAGATCATCAGCAATGGCATGAGCTTCATCATTGCTTAACCACGATAGGCGCTTTTTGGCGCCACGAAGATTAAAGAATAATTTGCGTTGTGCTTTAGTGGTCGCAATTTTAACGATGCGCCAGTTACGCAGAATATACTCATGAATTTCAGCTTTAATCCAATGCACAGCAAAGGAGACAAGACGAACACCTTTATCGGGATCAAAGCGTTTAACCGCTTTCATAAGACCGACATTGCCTTCTTGGATTAAATCGGCAAGGCCTAGGCCGTAACCGTTGTAAGATTTGGCGATATGCACAACAAAGCGCAAATGCGCCATAACTAATTCTCGTGCCGCGGTTAGATCATCATCAAACGCTAAACGTCTACCCAGTTCTTGTTCGCGCTCCAGCGTGAGTATGTCAAAACCGCTAACGGTTTGCATATACGCATTGACGTTGCCGCCAGGCGTGAGAACAGGAATGGTTTGTAGTTGCGTGTTCATAATGATGTCTGAGTGTTGCCCTTTAGTTTGTTGAATATCAATTTATTAACTATCTATTTATTAACTATCTATTTGTTAACTATCTATTTGTTAAATCAAAACGTCCTAAGTTAGGGGTTAGGAGTTAGGCTAAAAACTTCACCGCTCAATTGATATGGAGACGGTTTTCGATTTTTAAAGTGGTTAATTAAAATACAGCAAAAATAAACTTTTATCCTGTAATCACTATATAACCATCGAAAAACATAACCATGCAAAAACGGCCAGCAATTTTAGCACTCTTGATCTTAGAGTGCTAATGCAACAAAAGTTCATGCAAGATACTGATACTTATAGATATACGGTGAATATACGACGGTTTTTAGTGATTGGAGCAACTTTGTTATGAAAAATTGTGAGCAAGTCCAATTTATAGTCGTTTAGTGGTTATTCTTAAGTGATTAACGAGGCTCTAGTGCCCGAATATGCTGGCTAGCCGCTAGCCATGCACCTAGCCAACCGAGTATAGCGCCCATAAGCACTAACGTAATACTGTTAGTGAATCCTAAGCCGGTTAGTACAATATCTGTGCCGTAGACCAGAGATAACGAGTCTATAGCGTTAGTTAGTGCATACTTGCAGTAATGGATAAGTATAAGCGCGATAAGTGCTCCGCCAATACCAAACCAGAGACCCATATACAGAAAGGGTCGTCTTACAAAGGCATTGGTAGCGCCAATTAACTTAGTGACAATAATCTCTTCGCGACGGTTATCTATGGAGAGTTTGATGGTATTACCCACCACTAACACTACGCCAATAGCTAAGAGAGCAGTGAGTACCGCGGCCACTTGCTGGGCTAGGCCGATAATAGCGTGAAGCTTTTGCAGCCATGCTAAGTCAATTTTGGCAACGGCGACCTTTTTCAGGGAGGCAGCTTTATCTCGCATTAACTCTGCATCATTAACGGTAAGTGATTGCTCACTCATTATAACGATGACAACGCCGGGAAGCGGGTTCTCTGGAAGGCTGTCAATGATTTCTGCAAAGCCTTCCATAGATTTAAAGCTGTCTTTTGCTTTTTGAGGCGACACATAGCGAGTGCTGCTGACATTGTCCCAAGCAGCAATTTGATTGGCGAGCTTAAGGCCTTGGGTATTGCTAATACCGCTCTGAAGATAAAGGCTCATCTGCACATGGTCATTGGTTTGGCCAGTCAGTTGCGCGACATTAGTAATCGCAATATTCAAGGCGGCAGGAAGAGTAATAGCAATCGCTAGCACGAGCATAGTCATCAAGCTTGATATTGGCGTGACAATTAATCGTCGAATGCTTTGCGCAGCGACTAAGCGATGATGGCTACGCCATGATTGGATACGGCTGGCTAAAGAGTGATTGGAGGTATTGATTCCTTGTCCAGAGTCAGATCGGTTTTCACCTGTGCGACGATTGGTTTTGGTCGATTTAAACATGGCTTAGTTGTCGTCCATGTTAGTGTCGGTATTCGGTGTCAGCTTGGGCGCTCCGTTACCGATTAAAGAGCCGTCACGTAATATCAGAGACCGATGGTGCATTCTGGCGATTAACGCTAAATCATGAGTGGCGACCAATACCGTTACGCCAACCTGGTTAAATTCTTTAAACAGTTGCATGATTTCAGCACTAAGCGTTGGATCCAGATTACCTGTGGGTTCATCTGCGAGTAAAAAGGGCGGTTTATTGACCACTGCGCGGGCAATACCAATACGCTGTTGCTCACCACCCGATAACATTTGCGGATTCATTTTTTCTTTGTGCAGCAGCTTCACTTTATCCAGCGCACCGCGAACTCGACGGCCAATATCTCTGGGATGATACCCAGCCACAATTAATGGCAGCGCCACATTGTCGTAAACCGAGCGATCAAATAATAATTGGTGGTTTTGATGGACAACACCCATTTTGCGTCGCAGCAACGGAACATGTCGTTTAGAGAGCTTGGCAAGATTTTGATTGTCGATCCAGACTTCGCCTGCAGAGGCGCGCTCCATCAACATAATCAATTTGAGTAAGGTGCTTTTTCCTGCGCCAGAATGACCGGTTAAAAAAGCCATTTCGCCCGCGTCCAGCTCAAAGCTGACATCGGACAACGCCTCTTGACCTGAATCGTAGCGTTTAGTGACGCCATCAAAGCGTATCATTAGGCTTCCGTACCGCTAAAAATAGCGTTAACAAATTCATTTGCATCAAAGGGTCGCAGGTCATCGACTTGCTCGCCGACACCTATAAAGCGAATCGGTAATTGCAGTTTTTCACTAATCGCAAACAACACACCGCCTTTAGCTGTGCCATCCAATTTAGTGACGGCTAAACCAGTAACACCAATAATGGATTGAAATTTTTCAGCTTGTGCTACCGCGTTTTGACCGGTGGTGGCATCCAGCACCAAGAGAATCTCTTGTGGTGCGGCGGCATCGATTTTACCCATAACGCGAACCACTTTTTTCAACTCTTCCATTAAGTTGTCTTTATTGTGTAAGCGTCCAGCGGTATCGGCAATTAGCACGTCAGCGCCCTTAGATTTAGCCGACTGCAAGGCATCAAAGATAACCGAGGCGCTGTCTGCGCCAGTATGTTGCGCTACAACGGGTACATCATTGCGCTCGCCCCAAACTTGTAGTTGTTCAACGGCAGCGGCGCGATAGGTATCACCTGCAGCTAACATAACGGATAAGCCTTGTTGCTGAAAACGTTTGGCTAACTTGCCAATGGTGGTTGTTTTGCCGGCACCATTAACGCCAACCACTAAAATAACATACGGTGATTGTGTGCGGTCTATAACGAAGGGTTCATCACTAGGACTTAATGTAGCGGCCAGCTCAGCCTTAAGCTGTTCATAGAGTGCGTCTGAATTTAATAATGCCTCGCGTTCAATACTGTCGGCGAGATTTGCCATAATGCGAGTGGTAGTATCGATACCGACATCAGAGATCAGTAATTGTGTTTCAATTTCTTCGAGTAGCTCGTCATCAATTTCTTTTTTACCGAGTAATAAGCGGCCTAGGCCATCACCGAGTGAACTACTGGTTTTACTGAGTTTGCCTGATAGGCGTTGAAAAAAGCTTTTGGGTTTGGCTTCACTAATGGCTTTTGTTTCGCTAACGGCTTTTGTTTCGCTAATGGCTTTTGTTTCGCTAATGGCTTCAGCTTCAGAGGTGCTTTGATGATCAGTGCCAGTTATATCGTCATTAATGGCATTATCGGTATCAGATACTGTATTGGAATCAACAGCTACCTCAGAAGAGGTATCTTGTTCGGGTGTATTCTTATTCCCGCGTTTAAGAAAGCCCAGCATAAATCGTCTCGTTTGTTCGTCTGTAGGGTGTAAATTGCGTGTCAGTATTATGAAATTTGGGTCGTAGAACGCTTATGTCGTTCTTCGAGCACTCTCGCGTATAATCCGCCTTCGCAATAATAGATATCCTATCACTTATCTTTTGTATCGATAGCTGTATCTCAAACATTTTATGATGTAATTTAAACGATATGAAACGTAAAACGCCTAAAAAATCGACACTCTCATCCATTCGTATTATTGCAGGCCAATGGCGTGGTCGAAAATTACCCGTTGCAGAAATTGAAGGCTTAAGGCCAACCGGTGATCGCATAAGAGAAACATTATTTAATTGGCTCGATGCCGATATTGATGGTGCGCGGTGTCTGGATTTATTTGCCGGTAGTGGCGTCTTGGGGTTTGAGGCTTTATCACGTGGTGCTGGACAGGTTACAGCGCTGGATTCGAGCCGAGTTGCTGTGAATGCCTTAGAAGAAATGACGAAGTTATTGAATACGTCAGCATTGCAGGCCATGCAAATGGACGCCATACAATGGCTCAAATCGAAGCCAGCAGGGCCATTTGACCTTGTTTTTATTGACCCGCCTTTTCAGGCCGGTTTGCTTGATGAAACCTTGGCGCTATTAGCGGCTTCGAATTGCTTGGCAGCGGGGGCGCTCATTTATATTGAGCGAGATAGCAACGATGATCCGCCTCAATTGCCTCAAGGCTGGCAAATGCATAAAGATAAAGTGGCTGGCAGTGTGAGTTACGGGCTCTACACCGTTAATGCCTGATGCCAGCTATTAATTTAAGTGATTGAGCCTAAATCCATTAGCGTTTAAAATTCCATCTTCGCAAAGTAGGAATACTGTTGATATGAGTCGTGTTGTTTATCCAGGAACGTTTGATCCCATCACTAATGGTCATGTTGATCTCGTTGAACGAGCGTCAAAGTTATTTGATGGTGTTGTGGTGTGTGTAGCCGCAAGCAGCAAAAAAAAGCCCATGTTTACTACCGACGAACGTGTAGAGATGGCGAAGCTAGCGACTGCGCATATTCCGAATGTGACCGTAACGGGTTTTGATAAGCTATTAACGCACTTTCTTGAAGACCTTGGCGAGACAGTTGTGCTTAGGGGTTTAAGAGCCGTATCAGATTTCGAGTATGAATTTCAATTAGCGAATATGAATCGCGCCATTAAACACGATTTTGAAACCGTGTTTCTTACCCCGGGTGATCATCTCACCTATATCTCATCAACTTTAGTCAGAGAAATTGCTTCGTTGCATGGTGATGTTTCTAAGTTTGTACCCGCCCCAGTATTAGCCGCTATTAATAAAAAAATTAAAGGTTGATGTTTACATTGCAGGCTTATCGAAATGTCGTAGCGCTTTTATCTACGCTATGTTTTTTTATGCTCTTTGTATTATCGGGTTGTACACAAGATTCTTCTTCACAAGCTAGTGATGCTGTTAAAGTCGGCAGTTCTGTAAGTGAAAGTCAGGATAAAGATTTAGCGCCCGAGCCCGAAAGTAAAATCGTGAGTTTACACTCAGGTCAATCTACTGCCGTAAATAAAATAGCCGTAAGCAAAAAGTTTATGGCCGTGACGGCAAATCCATATGCGACACAAGCAGCTTATGCCATTTTGGAAAAAGGCGGTTCGGCTATTGATGCCGCAATTGCTGCGCAAATGGTATTGGGACTGGTTGAGCCTCAATCATCAGGTATTGGTGGCGGTGCATTTATGTTGTACTGGGATGCTGGTGAGAAAAAATTAATTGCCTATGATGGTCGTGAAGTTGCACCTATGGCGGCCGATAAAAATTTATTTATAGGGCAAGACGGCAAACCGGATAGTTTTTTTGATGCGGTTATCGGTGGTAAAAGTGTTGGCGTACCTGGTGTTATTAAAATGTTAGAAGATGCGCATACAAATTATGGTAAGACGGCATGGGCTTCCTTGTTTGATGATGCCATTGCGTTAGCTGCAAATGGTTTTACTGTATCGGAGCGGCTACATACATTAATTAAAGCCGTGCCTAAGGTAAGTGAGCGTGAGCGTATTGCCGAATATTTATTTGATGCTAATGGCGAGCCGTTAGCAGTAGGTCATCAATTAAAAAATCTTGAATATGCAAAAACCTTAAATGTTTTAGCGCACAATGGTAGCGATACGTTTTATCGCGGCCAGCTTGCACAGCAAATGGTGGCCGCTACTAAAGAAGATAAAAATTCAGGCGCGTTGTCGCTTACCGATTTCATTCAATACCAAGCGGTTCAGCGACCAGCGCTTTGTAAGAAAATATTAACTTATCGCGTCTGTGGCATGGGCCCTCCTTCATCGGGTGCTAGTACAACATTGGCGATACTAGGTACCTTAGAACATCTTGTTAGTAATTTGGATGCGCAGCGCGGAAATTATCAAGGGATGGAAAAAGACATCTTGAGTGCGCATTATTTTGTTGAAGCTTCGCGTTTAGCGTTTGCCGATAGAAATACTTATATTGCTGATCCTGATTTTATTGATGTGCCTATTATGCAGCTGTTAGATGATGACTACTTGCAGTTACGTAGCCAGTTTATTTCCACTGACAAGCCAATGAAGACAGTGACTGCGGGTCAGTTTGTTTTGCCAGAGGTCGGGCAGTATTTAACGCAGCCAAGTCCTGAATTGGTGTCAACCACGCATCTCAGTATTGTTGATCAATACGGTAATGTCGTTAGTATGACGAGCAGTATTGAAATGGCATTTGGTTCGCGATTAATGGTGGGCGGGTTTATTTTAAATAACCAGCTTACCGATTTTTCTTTTGTGCCCCGTTATGCCGATAAAACTTTAGTAGCTAATCGTGTGCAGGGCGGTAAGCGTCCACGTAGTTCTATGTCGCCAATGATTGTTTTTGATGAAAATGAACAGCCATTATTAATTATTGGCTCGCCGGGTGGTAAAAAAATTATTCCCTATGTTGCGCGCGTGTTATATGAGGTTTTATTTTTTGATAGCGCGTTAACCAAAAGTATTGAGCAACCACATATATTAAATACCGGTAGGCAATTAGAAATTGAAAAAGGTGCCGACCAAAAAGTATTTGACGCTTTAAAAGCGCTTGGGCATAAGCCGGTTTTTAAATCGCAGACCAGTGGCTTGCATGCCATTAGTCGTCGCAATAATGAATGGTTAGGTGTTGCTGATCCGCGTCGCGAAGGAACAGCCAAAGGCGATTGAGGCGAATTTAGGTAGGTTGCGTTAGCGTAGGCAGGTGTTAATTAGTGCTGACACTCGGGGCAGTAAAAAGTACTGCGCTGTCCTAGTCGAATTAATTTAATCGGTGTTTTGCATTTTTGGCAAGGAAGTTTGTCGCGACCATAAACGCGAAGTGTTTGCTGGAAATAACCTGGCTTACCATCGCCCCCAACAAAATCTTTTAGTGTCGTGCCGCCCATTTCAATAGAGGCGCCGAGCACGTCAATAATATTTTTTGCCAATAAAGCATATTCTTTTTTTGTTAATCTTCCAGCCGCTTTGCCGGGGCGAATGCCGCTCATAAATAAAGCTTCGTTCGCATAAATATTGCCTGCGCCGACGACAATATGGTTATCCATAATAAAGTTTTTAACGGGGACTTTCTTTTTTCGTGATGCTTTAAAAAGATGCTCGCCATTAAATTGTTCGTCGAAAGGTTCTGGCCCAAGCTTATTAAGTAGTGCATGTTCGTAAGGATTTTCGCCAAGCCAAAGGACCGAGCCGAAGCGTCGAGGATCATTAAATCTTAGGCACAGCTTATTAGGTAATTGAAAATCAACATGATCGTGTTTTTGTAAAGCAGTCTTTTGCTCAACAATACGCAAGCTGCCTGACATGCCTAAGTGAATCATAAAATAACCATGATCCAATTCGAATAATAAATATTTTGCTCGTCGAGAAATAGAGCGCACTGTATGCCCATTAACTTTTTTTTCAAAGTCGTTTGGTATAGGCCAGCGAAAACGTCGCTCACGAATAGTCACGTGTGCGATTTTTTTCTTGGCAACAAAAGGATCGATGCCACGACGAGTCGTTTCTACTTCGGGTAGCTCAGGCATTTTTTTTCATTCTAGCGTGGTTTTTCGTTGTTCTTGACCTTTTTATCTTTATCGCCCTTTTCATGGGCAATAAAAAACCCGCAAGCATGGCGGGTTTTTTTGGGCGTAAATAAAGACTACTTTATTTTGCCTTCTTTATATGCAACATGCTTACGTACAACAGGGTCATATTTCTTGACTTCCATTTTTTCTGGCATGGTGCGTTTGTTTTTATCAGTCGTGTAAAAGTGGCCAGTGCCTGCTGATGAATTTAAACGAATCTTCTCTCTCATAGCTAAAATCTCTTTTCTTTAAATAAGTTTAAACGGTTTCGCCGCGACCACGAAGCTCAGCAACAATCACATCAATACCTTTTTTGTCGATTATACGCATGCCTTTAGACGATACACGTAAGCTGACAAAACGTTTTTCGGCTTCTAACCAAAAACGATGGCGATGCAAGTTAGGCAAAAAACGACGCTTAGTACGGTTTTTTGCATGCGATACATTGTTACCCGTGATGGGGCGCTTGCCTGTTACTTGACAAACTTTGGACATCTTAATTCTCCGGAGTATGAGTACGTTGAGGCTTTGGCCGCAACGACATACGCGATTATATGTTTCAGGCGGACGATAGTTTGACCACACTGTAAAAAGAGCGCGACTTTATATCAGAACGAGCCGATCAAAACAAGGATTATGTCTTTAAGGGGGCTAAATCAGCTTTAAATCATCCCCATTTCAGCCATTGAGACGGTAATTGAGCCTGCAACGATAATATGGTCGAGCATACGTATATCAATTAATGCGAGTGCTTTGCCTAATTGAGCGGTTAATGTCTGGTCTGCTTGGCTGGGTTCTGCGGAGCCTGATGGATGATTATGCGCAAAAATGACGGCGGCAGCATTGTGTTGGATACAAGCTTTAATGACCTCGCGGGGATAAACACTGGCCTGGTCAATGGTGCCATAAAATAATGCTTCACTGGCGATAACTCGATGCCGGTTGTCCAAGAATAAGCACCAGAAGACTTCGCGCTGCTCATTGGCGAGTACATGTAAAAGATAGTTTTGCGTGTCTTTAGGGTTGGTCAGCGCTGAGTCACGCTGCATTGTTTCCATCATTGCGCGACGAGACAGTTCAAATACGGCTTGCAAAGCGGCATATTTCGCATCGCCCATACCGGCTGTGGCGGTAAATTCATGCCTTGAAGCGTTAAGTAAACCTTTGACGCCGGCAAATTGCTCGAGTAATTCTCGGCCGAGATCAACCGCGGTTTTACCGCGAATGCCGGTTCTTAGAAATACGGCAAGTAGTTCGGCATCCGATAATGCTGCTGGGCCCTTGCTAAGGAGTTTTTCGCGGGGTCTTTCGGCCAGTGGCCAGTCGATAATGCTCATACAATCTTCCTTGATTCTATTGAGGGTGGGTGTAATAGTGGATACTCGCAATCCTAAGCGCGCTAATGTAAGGTTGCGCATCATTTGTCGCGGATACAATGCCGCTAAACAGCGTCCAATGCTGAAGATTATTTATACAGCATGCCGGGCTTTTAGTCATTAATTGTCGATATATCGATCAAGAATTTATGCAATCACTTCAAAATAAACGCTTGTTGTTAGGTGTTACTGGTGGAATAGCCGCTTATAAGAGTCCCGACTTGGTTCGGCGTCTTCGTGATGCGGGAGCTGATGTGCGCGTGGTTATGACGCGTGGTGCTTGTGAGTTTATTACGCCATTGACCTTGCAGGCGGTATCGGGAAATCGCGTACATGACAGTTTATTAGATGTCGATGCAGAAGCAGCGATGGGGCATATTGAGTTAGCAAGATGGGCAGATGCGATTATTATTGCTCCAGCGACCGCCGATTCATTGGCACGCTTTTCTGTGGGTCGTGCCGATGACCTGCTCACGACACTGTTGCGCGCGAGTGATGCACCAGTATTAGTTGCGCCGGCGATGAATCAAGCGATGTGGCGCGATGAAGCGACACAGCAGCACTATCAGGCCTTGTTAAGCCGAGGTTATCACTTTGTTGGCCCTGCCGAGGGTGCGCAAGCCTGTGGTGATACAGGCGCTGGCAGGATGACTGAGCCGCTAGAAATAGCTGGAGAGGTTGCCGCTTTATTTAAGACGCAGTCATTATCGGGGCAGCATGTTGTGATTACTGCCGGTCCTACGCGAGAAATGATTGATCCTGTGCGTTATGTGAGTAATTTCTCTACGGGCAAAATGGGTTTTGCGCTAGCGCAAGCTGCAGTTGAGGCTGGCGCTAAAGTCACGTTAATCGCGGGCCCGGTAGATTTACCTACACCAGATCGTGTTAATCGTATTGATGTTATCTCTGCTAGCGACATGCTTAAGGCGGTTGAGAGCGTTGTGTCTAGCGCGACGTTGTTTATCGCTTCTGCTGCTGTTGCTGATTTTCGTCCGATGACGCCCGCCGAGCAAAAAATAAAGAAAACCAGCGACAGTGAAACCATGACGCTCGAGATGGTGAAGAACCCAGATATTCTTGCTGCGGTTGCTCGTGCCGAGAAGGCGCCTTTTACGGTTGGCTTTGCGGCTGAGACTGAAGATTTAATTCCTCATGCTAGGGATAAATTAGAGCGTAAAGGTATCAATATGATAGTCGTCAATGATGTCTCGCGTGACGATATTGGTTTTGCTTCAGATACGAATGAAGTGACGGTGCTGGTTGATCAGGAATCTACGAATCAATTAGACAGCGATCCCATTCATATTGATAAATGCGATAAGCACAATTTAGCGCGACGCCTGCTTGAGTTAATTGCTTTGAGGTTAATGCACTAGCAGACGTATTTATTCATACGTTGAGTTCGTTTAAGGAAGAGCATGATGCGATACCAAATGCTATAAACACTTTAGGTGGCTATGAATAAATCTTCAAGCAACAAAAACTCCAGCAATCAATCATCGCAGCGCCTTACCCATTGGCCAAGTGTCTTATTGGTTGTGTTACCGAGTCTTGCAGTTATTGCGCTGTATCTTTTCGTTTATCTCCCGCTGACTGTCAATCAAACGGCAACGCAGCGCGCCAATGATTTAGCGCATGCCAAAGTGGTCGCTCTAAATAGTAACCTTAAGCAATTGGCAAATCATCTTGATGGTTTAGCCCAGCTTCCCGAAGTGCATCAGGCAATACAAACCGATGATAAAGCGGCATTGCAGCAGCTCGCTGAACAGCTTGCCTTGGGCTTTAGCGATATTAGTCGGTTAGCTTTGTTTCCCTTAGGTGAATTAGGTGTGGCTAGTCTGGGTAGTTATAAGGCGCAGGTGCACAATAATATTGAAAAAGATTTATTGCGCCGCGCTATGACTGACGGTTTGGCGACAGCGGGCGAAGGCTTGTTGGTCGATACTTATTTAATTAACGGTCAGCAAGTGTTGAGTTTGGCAAGGCCGGTACACATTGATGATCGCAACAGAGGCGCGATTTTACTGACATTAAAAGCGCAGTGGCTAGCATCACAATTTATTGGATCGACAGAAACAGATGACCACTCAGCTGTAATGGCGTTGGTTTATCAGATAGATGCAAAGACGCCACTCTTATTGGCAGCAACAAGTGCTTTACCCTCACTCAGTGATGCCGTGGTGGGCAAGGCGAGTCTCGCCGCTAATCCGAAAATTAACGTTAACTATTATGTTTTTAAACAGGCGACAGCTTTTGGTGTGGAGTCGATACTTTTATTGGTGGTGCTGCTGTCGGCAATGATTTTATCGTTAGCGGCATTGTTATTTTTGTTTCGCTCGATGCGTGCTCAAGCGGGTGCCGCAAATAAGCTTGCTGTGCATACTCAACATCAGCCGTCACTCAACAATGCGCCGCAAGAAGAATCCATAAAGCGCGCTGATGCAAGCAAAGCATCTCGTTGGGTGAACCCACAAGTGCCCGCCGGAATGGAAGTTGAAGGTGATGAAGCTGGCCTTGAATTATCCCCAATACCTATGCATATTTTTAGAGCTTACGATATTCGTGGTGATGCTGATGCTGAGCTGGATGATGAAACCGTAGAGAGTATTGGTCTAGCGATTGGTACCACGGCCATTAGAGCTGGGCAGCGTCATTTAGTAGTTGGGCGCGATGGGCGGCTATCCTCTGAGCGAATCTATCATGCGCTGAACAAAGGCTTATTGGCTTCAGGTTGTGATGTTATTGGCATTGGCCTTGTAGCAACGCCCATGGTGTATTTTGCCTGTGAATGGTTAGAGACAAGGGCCGGCGTGATGGTGACTGGCAGTCATAATGGACCCGCAGTGAATGGCTTAAAAGTCGTATTAAATGGTCAGTCTTTAGCTGAACAGCAAATTAAAGCGCTGCATGCGCTTATTGTTAGCAATGATTTCGAGCAGGGAGAGGGTGTTTTATCTGAGCAGGATATTGCTGATGCATATATCGATAGAATTGCCGAAGACGTAGTTGTAGCCTCATCGATTAAAGTGGTGCTTGATTGCTGTAATGGCGCAGCGAGTGAGGTTGCGCCAAAACTCTTTAACGCCTTGGGCTGTGAAGTGGTGCCCTTGTTTGCTGAGGTTGATGGTAGCTTCCCTAATCATGCCCCCGATCCTTCAGCGTCAGGCAGTCTGGATGCTTTAATCAATGAAGTTAAGCTTCAGCAAGCCGATCTTGGTTTGGCTTTTGATGGCGATGCAGACCGCATGGTGGCTGTCACTGCTGCGGGTAAGGTGGTGAGCGCCGATCAAATGTTAATGCTCTTTGCTAAAGATGTGTTGACGCGTAATCCGGGTGCCGATGTTGTTTATGATATTAAATGTTCGCGCCATCTTAATCAGCTGATTGCCAGTCATGGTGGCCGGCCCGTTATGTCGAAATGTGGGCATTCGCTGATAAAGCAAAAAATGCTAGAGACGGGGGCGTTATTGGGTGGGGAGTTTACTGGCCACTATTGTTTTAAAGAGCGCTGGTTTGGTTTTGATGATGGCTTGTACAGCGGCGCTCGATTAATTGAATTTTTGACGATGGAAGGGACTTTGCTAGATGCGGTGATTGCCGACTTGCCTGCCAGCATGAATAGCGTAGAAGTTCATTTACCTGTTGATGAAGCGCGTAAGTTTGCGATTGTTGAGGCACTTCAGCTTGCGCTAGAGCAAGGTCTTAACGCTGATGACGGCCAAATCACATTGTTGGATGGTGTAAGAGTCGATTATGCCGCTGGCTGGGGTCTGGTGCGTGCGTCCAATACCTCCGCTAGTTTGAATTTGCGCTTTGAAGCCGACAATGAAGCTGCCCTTGATAGTATTCAGGTCAGTTTTCGTGAGGCATTACTTGTTATCGCCCCTGAGTTAGAGTGGTAGATAGCCAAAATAAGGCACTATTCCAATATCACTAGATCATGAATACGCACATTATCGAGCGGCGTTTTTTATCTATTTGATGCGTTATACTGCGCGTCAGAATATTTAATTGATCCGAGAGGGTTAGTTAGATTGATAGCCAGCTAACAAACGAAATATCTACTTATGTCATTAAATCAAAAAACAGCCAGCCAAATCGCCGCAATCTTGACGGAATCATTGCCCTATATCACCCGTTTTACGGGCAAGACAATGGTGATTAAGTACGGTGGCAACGCGATGGTTGAAGATTCGCTCAAGAAAAACTTTGCCCGCGATATCGTATTGATGAAATTGGTAGGTATGAATCCGATTGTTGTGCATGGAGGCGGCCCGCAAATCGGTGATTTGCTTGAGCGACTCAATATCGAATCACGCTTTGTTAATGGTATGCGCGTTACCGACAACGATACGATGGACGTTGTCGAAATGGTATTGGGTGGGCAGGTCAATAAAGAGATTGTTAACCTGATTAATCAGCAAGGCGGGCAGGCACTGGGTTTAAGCGGTAAAGACGGCAATTTAATTAAAGCCAGTAAGCTTGAAGTGACAGCGCATTCGCCCGAAATGGCGACACCTGAAATTATTGATATTGGCCATGTTGGAAAAGTGGATTCGATAAACGTTGAATTGCTTAACGCGTTGACGGCCAATAATCTTATACCGGTTATTGCGCCTATTGGCGTTGATGACGAAGGGGTTACTTATAATATTAATGCCGATTTGGTGGCGGGCAAGCTAGCTGCCGTTATGGGCGCTGAAAAGCTCATGTTGCTGACCAATGTGCCGGGTTTACTTGATAAGCAAGGCAAAGTGCTGACAGGCTTGTCTACATCGCGCGTAGATGAGCTGATTGCCGACGGGACAATTACCGGTGGCATGCTGCCTAAAATCGCCTGTGCGCTTGATGCGGTGCAGGGTGGGGCAACCAGTGCGCATATTATTGATGGCACAGTACCGCATTCAGTAATGCTTGAAATCTTTACGGATTCTGGCGTAGGTACGCTGATTACCAACGACGAATAGTCAATCAGATAGTATTGACGCTAACTATAGTATTGACGCTAATGTTGCAGCTAAGCATTAGCGTTTTTTTATATTTAATGCTTTAGTCACTCTTTTTTTTATAGGCGTCGTTTCTCATTCTCTTATCTTGCTCTCCTATTTTGTTTCCCCTTCTTGTTCAAGTCATCGATAATATTGTTTTATGATGTAGCAATTATTTAGCGATTAAATAAAAAAAATCGCTTTTATCGAACGAAAACACTTCATTTAAAAAAGAATTAGGAGTATCTTGGCACCCGTAAGCAATGGTGAGTGCAAACCAACTAATTCGTGATCAAAAAATAATTAATAAACGAAGTGTGTTGCATAAGTCATCAACGAAACACTATAAGCTGGAATAGCGATGCCTAGAATTGCACAGAAGTACTCTCGCCGCCAACAAATCCTTGAAGCCTTAGCGCATATGCTTGAAGTCGCTCCTGGTGAACGTATTACAACCGCTGGACTTGCCAAAGAAGTTGGCGTATCTGAAGCTGCGTTGTATAGACATTTTCCAAGTAAAGCGAAAATGTTTGAAGGTTTAATCGAATTTGTTGAAGAAGCGATATTTACTCGCGTTAATGTCATTGTGAGTGAAGAGAGCTCAGCGATTGCACGCTTAGAAAGAACCTTATTATTATTATTAGGTTTTGCCGAAAAGAATCCTGGCATTTCACGTATTCTTAATGGTGATGCCTTAGCCGGCGAAACTGACCGATTGCGTACCCGTGTTGCTCAGTTTTATGACCGTCTTGAAACTCAGCTTAAGCAGATTGTCCGTGATGCTGAAATTAACGAAGCTATTCGTCCCACCGTGCCAGCAGCCAGTGCAGTCAATATTCTATTAGCGGCGGCAGAAGGGCGTATAGGTCAATATGTGCGTAGTGAGTTTAAGCGGCCACCCACTCAAAACTGGCAAGAGCAGTGGCAATTATTAATGGCCGGCTTTTTTCGTGAAAGTGTTGCCCAAAAACCACAGCATTCAATGGCTAGACAAAATTCGTCCGTTGCCTAAAGCGTGAGTTAATTGTTAGTTGAGCATTGCTTAGTCGGTAGCTTTTACAGGTTGTTTCATAAGCTGGCTAAACCGAGTAATGTCGAGCGCGTAACGTTGAGCAACGGTATCTTTCTCTTCTTGCATTGATTTTAACGAAGCGTTCGCTTCATTCAATTTCTGTTCTAATTCTTCAATATTGTTACGAATAACGAGCGGTACTTCTCTGCCTGTTCTCTCTATATCGGCGGCTCGGCTTTGTTGGCGCTCAACCTGATCTTTTAAACTCATCATATTGCTGCGTAAAATACTAATACGCACATCAAATCCAGCCAGTTTACGATTGCGCTCAGCCGTTAAGTCTTCGACGCTGCTATAGCGCAGTAACAGCGATTCGTTTTGTTCGCGTGAGTCATTCTCTTGCTGCGTTTTGAGCTCGCGGGCTTTGAGTTCGTCGCTTAACAGTGCGTATTCTTCGTCGTTAAGTTCAGCGGGTACTTCTTTAATAATATGTCCGCCCAGCGTCACAATGGCATAGCCACGTTTTACTTCTGCGGGGGTGACAGAGGATTTAAGCTCAACGGTACCTCTCTCGTTTATGACTCGATAGTAGGCAGGTTCTTGACTATGGCTAATATTGCTCAACGTTAGCGCCATAATAAGCACTAACGTGAGTGTGGTTAACCCAGCCCATTGACTGGGTTGGTGAAAGCGGTTGTTAGCTATGAGTAACTTCATGCGCGCCATATTGATGCCAGTAGGTTTTTATTGCCTCAAGCTGTTGGTCAGAAACAACGTTGTCTTGAGCGTCTTGTGGTTTAGACAGAAAGTCTAGCAAGTGTTCAATGGTAACAATGCTTAATACTGGTAAATTAAAGTCTTGTTCAAAAGTTTGCGTGGCAGATAAATTGTTTGGACCTTTTTCGCATCGATCGAGTCCAATAATAACGCCAGCAGGCTGAGCTTGGTCGTGCTCGGCTAATAAAGCTAAAACTTCTCGTATAGCTGTGCCAGCAGTGATGACGTCATCAATAATGAGTACCTTACCCTGAAGAGGGGAGCCAACAATTGAGCCGCCTTCGCCATGATCTTTTTTCTCTTTGCGATTAAAGGCGTAAGGCACATCACGATTATGATAAGTCGCTAATGCAGCGGCTGTAACGGCTACAAGAGGAATGCCTTTGTAAGCAGGGCCAAATAGCATGTCGAACTCAATACCTGAAGCGATAATTTTTGCGGCATAGCATTGACCTAATATAGCGAGCGCTTGGCCTCGATCAAATTTACCGGCATTGAAGAAGTAAGGACTGCATCGTCCCGACTTTAATGTGTATTCGCCAAAGCAAAGTGCGTTGGCATTAAGTGATAGCTCAATAAATTCATGTTGAAATTTTTGCATAAAAGATTTTTTACCGAATTGTATGACTGATTGTATAACTGATTGTATAAATAATGTGGCGATCTGCAATTAGTCGTCTTATTTAACTGTACATCATATTATAAACCTATTTAAACTGCGCGGCCTGAGATGAAGTCGCTAAAATTGTGTCAATGCTAGCCAGATGACCTGTTTTTAACTTAAAATCATCATTTTAAAGACATTGTTTGTTTCTGCCAATAATAACTAGAGAGATAGCCGGCTGTGTTTTATTTTAAAACGGCTTAATGCTGGTTTGAGTTTTTATATTTAATATATTGGGTGAGGAAATCGAATGCGGGTAATCAGCTTTTGTGCTGAAGGGATTGAGCAGGCAGCAGGACGCGGCTTTTATGAGTGGGTAGAGAGTCAGGATGCAGATGTTATTTGTATTCAGGATATTCGTACCCAAGAACACTTGCTGCGTGATGATATGTATTTCCCGTCATCATATAACGTCTACTTTTTTGATAATCCTGAAAGTACTAATGGTGTTGCCGTTTATTGCCGCGACCTTCCTAAAGCCATTATGACAGGCATGGGCTTTAACGACTTCGATATGGAGGCCCGGTATATTCAGGCGGACTTTGAGCAGATTAGTTTTGGATCATTATTAGCGCCTGAAGCAACCGCCAATGATGAAGCGAGCATTGCTCGCAAAGCGCAGTTTTTTCAGCAATTGCATGATCACCTTGCCAAGATTAAAAATAAGCGACGTGAGTTTGTTATATGTGGCAACTTTCGTGTTGCTCATCAACCAAGAGATGTTGAGAAATCTGATCAGCACCGCGATAGTATTGGTTTTACCGATACCGAACGCGCTTGGTTAGATCAAATGCTAATTGACTTAGGTTATGTCGATGCTTTTAGAGCAGCGATTAGTGATGATGATGAATTTACTTGGTGGCCATCAGGCACCATCGATGACGATGGCTGGCGAGTTGATTATCAAATTGTTTCTGAAGGCTTAAGAAAAACGATTGAATATGGCGGCATTTTAAAGAGTAAGTCGTTTTCAGCGCATGGGCCTTTAACGATTGATTATGATTACGAAATTTGTCCAGAAGACAATATGCCGCGTTATTAATTGATTAAAGAAATAACCACGGCCTATCGTTTATCTTTTAATTATCTTACACAGTGCTTTATCAAAGAAACAGCAGCGCCTATTTTGCCAGCGCTGCTTTTTGCAGGTCAATTAGTTCATTAATGCCTGACTCAGCGAGTGCCAGCATAGATGATAATTCCTGCTGAGAAAACGGTGCCTCTTCAGCTGTGCCTTGTATCTCAATAAACTTACCTTGCTCTGTCATAACAACATTCATATCAGTTTCGGCATTGGAATCTTCTGGATAATCCAAATCCAAAATTGCTTCGCCTTTATAAACACCAACAGAAATTGCAGCAATCATCGAGACTAAGGGGGATTCTTTTATCCAGCCTTTAGATTGCATAAAGCTAAAGGCATCGACTAAGGCGACACAGGCACCGGTTATTGACGCTGTTCGTGTGCCACCATCGGCTTGAAGTACATCGCAATCAATGATGATGGTGTATTCGCCCATGGCTTTAAGATCAACAGCTGAGCGTAGTGAGCGACCAATTAAACGTTGAATTTCAAGTGTTCGGCCACCTTGTTTGCCGCGAGCGGCTTCTCGATTCATTCGCTCGTTAGTTGAGCGAGGTAGCATGCCATATTCGGCCGTAATCCAGCCGCGGCCTTCACCTTTCATAAATCGTGGCACACCTTGCGTTACTGATGCTGTACATAGCACGCGCGTATCGCCAAACTCAGCAATAACAGAGCCTTCGGCATGTTTAGTTGCTTGGCGTGTAAAGGTGACTGAACGTAATTGGTTATTGCTACGGCCGCTAGGTCGATCCATAAGGTAAAATCCTAATATTAAGTAGTGAGAGAGTCATTGCGCATTTAAAGAAGCAGTGACAAGGAGTTTGCGATTTTTTTGCATTATACACTGGCGATACCTTTGCACCATCGTCTAAATGTTCGTATACAGGTACAATGTTCGTATACAGGTACAATGTTCGTATACAGGTGAAAAGTTGACCGTGAGAGAGTGTTAGTTCGCCCATGTTCACCATTCTGTTTTGTTGATTCAGAATAGAATTAACAAACAACCCCTATGAATCCATGACTAAAACCTTGTGACTAAAAGCCTTATGATAAAAAAATCAACTCTAACTGCTAATAGCATGACTGCATTTGCACGCGTGCAAGGTGATAATTCCTTAGGTACTTATGCATGGGAATTGCGCAGTGTTAATCATCGCTATCTTGAAACGCAATTTAAATTGCCTGACAAATTAAAAGTGTTAGAGCCCGCTTTAAGAGAGCGCATGCGAAGTGCATTGGCGCGGGGCAAAGTTGAGTGTAATTTATATTTTAAGGCCAATGAATCTGAGCAAGGGTTTATTGTTAATGAAGAAAAAGTTGCCGCGTTAATGCAGGCGGCTCAACAGCTAAGTGAAAAAAATTCCAGTCTTGCGCCATTAAGCAGTTATGAAATACTCCAATGGCCCGGCGTATTGCAATCGGTTGAATTGAATATAGACGCCATTGTTAAAAGCTTATTAGAAAGTTTTGATGATGCCTTATTAAAGCTGGCTGAAGCACGCCATGCTGAAGGGCAGCGAATGACAGATGTTATCTGTGAAAAGCTTGATCAGGTTGATGATCTAACGAATCAAGTAAAGCTCAATATGCCGCAAATTTTAGCTGAGCATCAAAAGCGCCTTGAAGAGCGGCTAGCGCAGCTAAGTGTTGATGTCGACCATGATCGATTGGCACAAGAAGTTGTGATGTTGGCGCAAAAAGTCGATATTGCAGAAGAGCTCGATCGATTGGTTGCGCACACGGCTGAGGTACGAGACACTTTGGCGAAAGATGAGCCCTGTGGTCGACGGCTTGATTTTCTTATGCAAGAATTGAATCGTGAAGCGAATACCTTAGGCTCTAAATCGATTGCTACTGATAGTAGTCAAGGTGCGATTAATCTTAAAGTGCTGATTGAGCAAATGCGCGAGCAAGTTCAGAATATCGAGTAATAGTTTTATTGTTTTATCATAGAAGCCGAGAACGGTTAATTATTCAGGTTTATAAAGTATGAGTCCGGTTAGGGGAAATCTATTTACAGTGTCAGCGCCGTCGGGTGCGGGCAAAACCAGTCTAGTCAACGCCTTGGTGGCGACTGATGAGCGTTTACGTGTTTCGGTTTCGAATACCACGCGCGCCATTCGTCCCGGCGAAACAGACGGGGTTAACTATCATTTTACTGAGGCTGCTACCTTTGAGCAGATGATTAAAGAGGGTAGCTTTCTTGAATACGCAACGGTTTTTGGCAATTCATACGGCACATCCAAAATTTGGGTGAATGAGCAATTAGATTTGGGCTTTGATGTGATTCTCGAAATTGACTGGCAAGGAGCGCTTCAGGCGCATCAGTGGTTAATGGTTGAGCAAGGTAGTGCTGGTGTGGGAATCTTCATTTTACCGCCCTCATTGCATGCCTTACGATCGCGTTTAGAGGGTCGAGGCCAGGACGGTAGCGACATTATTGATGGCCGTATGGCCGCCGCTGTCGATGAAATGTCTCATTTTGAGCAAGCCGATTATCTGATTATTAATGATGATTTTGATATTGCTCTAGCGGACTTAAAAGCGGTGATTTTGGCCACAAGGCTGCGTTTAAGCCAGCAACAAAGTCAGTATCAGCCTTTGTTGGCATCATTATTGGCCGATTAGGTCATAATGTGGGCGGTTTCATGCTCGCAAATTGAGGCGAATTTGCTTATACTGCGCGGCCATTTTGGTGCCTAGTCAAGTTGTTATAGCATTTAACGGTATTGGCTTTTAGGCGGAATCGGGCAGATTTAATCCAGACATCATTCCATGTCGATATCCTTATCGATATCCACATATAGGCGAACTAATATTATGGCTAGAATTACTGTAGAAGATTGTTTAGATCACGTTGAAAACCGTTTTGAACTCGTAATGGTAGCTAGCAAGCGCGCTCGTCAAATTGCGACTCAGGGCAAAGATCCTATGGTTGACGTTTCTGACGATAAGCCACCGGTTATTGCGCTTCGCGAAATCGAAAAAGGCTTAATCGATCCTAAGAATATGGATGCCGAAGAAGAAGTAGATGACCTAACAGAAGAGCTTGCTGCTGAGTTCGGTATCTAAAATAAATTTTTAAAGTGTAACAGTTCCTCTACCAAAACCGCCGACCACAGATTATATTGTGGTCATGGCGGCTACAATTAACGATCTTACCCAAAAGCTTGATGCTTACCTCGATGACGACCAGATAGATTTGGTGCGTCGCGCCTACTTGTGCGCGGAAAAAGCCCATAGTGGGCAGACTCGACGCTCTGGCGAACCCTATGTTACCCATCCTTTAGCGGTTGCTCATATTCTTGCTGATATGCATATGGACCATCAAAGCTTAGCGGCGGCGATGCTTCATGATGTTATTGAAGACACTGAGGTCGATAAAATCGAAATTGTTGAGCAGTTTGGTTCGACGGTTGCAGAGCTGGTTGATGGTGTGAGTAAGCTCACCCAATTCGAATTTCAAACGCAGGCCGAAAAACAGGCTGAGAACTTTCAAAAAATGGCGATGGCGATGGCGCGTGATTTACGCGTTATTCTGGTGAAGTTGGCCGATCGTCTCCACAATATGCGCACCTTGGATGTGTTGGGTGCCGAAAAGCGTCGTCGCATTGCGGTTGAAACCTTAGAAATTTATGCGCCAATCGCTAATCGATTAGGCATGAATGAAGTCCGCATAGAATTTGAAGATCTAGGGTTTGGCACGTTATATCCCATGCGTGCTAAGCGGATACAAGCCGCGATTGAAGCCACGCGAGGGCATCGAAAAGAGCTAGTCACCAATATTGAAACCCAAGTAGGCGAGCAGCTTTTAAAAGACGGCATTACAGCTAAAGTCATTGGTCGTGAAAAGCATCTTTATAGTATTTATCAGAAAATGCGTAGCAAGAGTCGTTCATTTACTGAAATTATGGATGTATTCGCTTTTAGAATTATCGTGGAATCTCCCGATGATTGCTATCGTACACTGGGTTCTATTCATAGTTTATACAAACCGCGGCCGGGTCATTTTAAAGATTATATTGCCATCCCTAAGGCTAATGGTTATCAATCATTACATACTGTGCTTTTTGGTATGCACGGCGTGCCTATTGAAATACAAATTCGCACCAAAGATATGGAGCAACTGGCCAACAACGGAATTGCCGCGCATTGGTTATATAAAGCGAATAATCAAGACGCATCGGTGGGCAGTCATGCGCGTGCGCGTCAATGGGTACAAGGCTTGCTGGAGCTACAACAAAATGCCGGTAATTCATTAGAGTTTATTGAAAATGTAAAGATCGATTTATTTCCCGAAGAGGTTTATGTTTTTACGCCCAAGGGAAAAATTATGGAATTGCCATTAGGTTCTACGGCCATTGATTTTGCTTATGCAGTTCATACCGACATTGGTAACAGCTGTGTCGGCTGTCGTATTAATCGACGTCTCGCTGCGCTCTCGCAACCGCTACAAAGTGGTCAGACTATTGAAATCATTACTGCGCCAGGTGCTAATCCTAATCCTAGCTGGCTGGATATTATTGCCACCAGTCGCGCGCGAAGCCAAATCCGTCATTACCTAAAACATCTTAAGAGCGGTGAATCGGTTGAGTTGGGTCAACGCTTATTAAACAAATCACTCGTGACGTTTAGTTCGAGTCTTGAAGAAATTACCAGTGAGCAACAAGCGGTATTAGTAAAAAAATCGGGTGCTGCGAATTTTGAAGAAATTCTCGAAGAGGTTGGTTTAGGAAATCGCGTTGCTTATCTTACTGCGCGACAGTTACTGGATATTCATGAAGACGACGCCGGCAACAACATGGTGATTGGTAATCGTGAAAAACCTTTAGTTATTGCCGGCACCGAAGGCATGATGATTAATTTTGCCAAGTGCTGTAATCCAATACCTGGTGATGATATTGGCGGCCATATTACTGCTGGCCGTGGTGTTGTGGTGCATTTAGCCGATTGCCGTAACTATCATGAAATTCAAGAGAAAGATAAAGAAGGTCGAAGCGTGACACTTCGCTGGCATGATAATGCCGAAGGCGAATACCGCGTTGAGCTGAAAGTAGAAGTTGAACAGCAGCGAGGTATCATTGCATCGTTAGCCAATAAAGTTAACAGCCTTGATGGCAGTATCGAATCGATTAAAGTTGAAGAGCGTGATTCTAAATCAAGCATTATTCATATATTTCTTGCTGTTAGTAACCGCATACATCTCGCAAGAATTATCCGAAGAATACGTGTACTAAAATCAGTTGTTAAAGTTGTTCGCGTTAAACGCTAAGCAGTGAGGGGTAGTCAATAACATTTATGAGTAATAAAATAATTGTTAATACTGATCAAGCACCAGCCGCTATTGGACCTTATTCTCAGGCCGTGCGTGCAGGCAATATGCTTTATATGTCGGGGCAAATTCCTTTAGTACCTTCAACCATGCAGCTATGTGAAGGGGGTATTACTGAGCAAGCAATACAGGTATTTACGAATCTAGCCGCGGTTGCAAAAGCGGCAGGTAGCACGCTCAATGACAGTGTAAAACTGAATATATCAATGACAGACTTATCAGGTTTTGAACAAGTTAATAATGTTATGCAACAGTTTTTATCTTCGCCTTTTCCGGCGCGCGCTTGCGTACAGGTTGCGGCGCTTCCTAAAGGGGCATTAATCGAAGTCGAAGCAATATTACATCTTTCAGAATAATTGCTTAAAAGATACCAGCTAACAACACAATTAATAAAAGACACTTACACACTCCATAAAAGACATTAGCGGTCATTCAAATATCATGGCATTTTTAGAAGAGCGCACCATCAGTTGTCCGTATTGCGGCGAGTCAATCGATATTCTTATTGAGCCCGTTGAAGAAATGCAAGACGAAGATGCTGCGCAATATATCGAAGACTGCCAAGTCTGCTGCCGGCCTATACAATTTAAAATGACGACAGACTTTAGTGGTGCTACCAGTCTTGAAGTGTTTCATGAAAATGAATAATGACGGCTAATTGATTTTATTCCGCTTTCGCGCTTAAGCGGTTTTTTCTGAACTGCCATGTACGAATCACATCTATGCGGTCATATTTATTGGCCAGTGATGGTGGAAAGGGGTCAAAGGGCGAGGCAAGTCGAATACTTTCAATCGCTGCGCGATCTAATATTTCTGAATTGGATGAAGCCAGAATAGAAATTTCTTCAACCACACCATTCGATTGTAATTTTACTAATAATCGTACATCACCGTATAAACTATTATTTCTTGCGAGCTGTGGATAATAACGATTGCCAACGCTTTCTACCCGGTCGCGCCACTGATGAACATAGTTAGCATCGGCTGCTTCAATGGTGGATGCCGAGCTAAGTGTTAACACGCGCGGCTTTCTTGTAAACTGTTGTTGTTTGTCAGCCAGTCGCGCTTCGAGGCTAGCAATTTCTTGGCTTAACTCGATTAATGTTTTTTCTTCGTTATCGTTTTCACTAATATGCGTTTCATCAGAGTCTACAGCTTCTGCTTGTTCTAAACTTCGTTCTGCTTTACCTGTTGTTGTAATAATCCGAAGTTCAATTATTGGCTGCTCATGTTTTTCTATTTTTGGTAGCGCTATTGGCGTAACGGGATTAACAGCGGCATCATTGATAGGCGATTGATAGAGAGTAGTTAATTCATTATTTTTTTCCTGTTCGCCACTGCCTAGTTGATTACTCTGAGCAATAAAGTTGGCATCTTCAGGCGTTTCATCACTTTGATGATACGACAGCGTGACTTCCATTTGTGGTGCTATATGCGCTTTGCTCTCAGCATTAAAAGCCAGCCAAAATATAATGACCATATGCATAGCGAGTGCTATGGCAACGGTATAACTGAGTCGATAATTTTGGCCGGGGCTATAACTCATCATTTAGTTATTCTTGGTTAGCGTACATTGCAAATAGTATTCCTTTCTTTAAGCATTCAATTTCTCATCAATACAATCCATCAATTGTCCCGCAATATTTAAATTACATTGCTTGTCCAGTTCACGAATACAGGTGGGACTGGTGACATTAATTTCGGTGAGGTAGTCACCTATGACATCAATACCGACAAAAAGTAAGCCTTTTTCTCGCAAAGTGGGGGCCACTTGTTCGCAAATCCAATAATCGCGTGCAGTGAGCGGCAGCGCTTCACCACGCCCTCCTGCAGCCAGATTGCCTCTGGTTTCACCCGCTGCAGGTATTCTGGCAAGTGCAAAAGGCACGGGGTTACCATCAATAAGCAAAATGCGTTTATCGCCCTGTGCTATCTCAGGAATAAAACGTTGTGCCATAAGGCTTTGTGTTTGATGCTGCGTCAATGTTTCGATAATAACGCTGAGATTGGAATCATTCGGTTTAACGCGAAAAATCGAGGCGCCACCCATGCCATCTAATGGCTTTAAAATAATATCGCTGTGTTCTTTATAAAAACTCTTAATCCGCGCTGCATTGGCCGTAATTAATACAGGAGGGCAGCACTGTGGAAAATCTGTGGCAAAAACTTTTTCATTACAGTCTCGCAAACTTTGAGGTTTGTTAACAATCAGCGTCCCCAGTTTTTCTGCGGATTCTAAGATGAAAGTGGAATAAAGGAATTGGCTATCAAACGGCGGGTCTTTACGCATTAATATCACGTCCAAATCACCCAGTGGCATTAATATCGATTCTGATAGTGTGAACCAGTTATCTTCGTTATCGGTAACTGTTAGTTGCTGTCCATAGCCCTGCGCTATGCCATTGTCGATTAAAAGATTTTCTTGCAGAAAATAATGTAATTCCCAGCCTCTTTTTTGGGCCGCAAGCAGCATGGCCAGCGAGCTATCTTTGTACGGCTTAATGGATTCTATAGGATCCATCACAATGCCCAGTTTAATACTCATAATGATACCTGCCTCTATATTTTGCTAATTGCTGCCAGTGAAGTGCATGCAATTAATGTCGTTCACTGTCTTTCTTAAAGACATTGGTCTATAGCTTTAAAAGTGAACAATTTATTGGTGTCTGTGACTGACGACAATAGTAAATTTATTCAGGAAATATACCTAATTTAATCGGCAACCCAGCGTTGTTCATCTTAACGTCATTTGTTGTAACCCGGAGGCCGAATCGATATGGATTCGCAAAACAAAAGTTTAAAAATAATGGTTGTTGATGATAGCAAGACTATACGTCGAACAGCAGAGACATTATTGCAAAGAGAAGGATTTAATGTCATTACCGCAGAAGATGGCTTTGAGGCGCTAGCGAAGATTGCTAACCAAAAGCCGGATCTGATATTCGTGGATATTATGATGCCTCGTTTAGACGGTTATCAGACCTGCGCATTAATCAAGAACAATGCGCTCTTTAAATCGACGCCAGTCATTATGCTGTCCAGTAAAGATGGACTGTTTGATAAGGCAAAAGGACGGATTGTTGGCTCAGATCAATATGTGACAAAGCCCTTTAGTAAAGTTGAATTACTCGAGGCGGTAGAAAATCATTGTCAAAGCGGTGGGTCAGCAGATTCTGCTTCAGCTCAGGCATCTTAAATTATGATTAAGGAGAAGGATATGAAGCGAGTACTGGTGGTGGACGATTCGCCTACGGAAGCTTATCAAATATCAAATATATTGAATAAACATGGCTATGAAGTGGTTGCAGCAGAATCAGGAGAGGCAGCGGTAGAGTTAGCCAATGAGCAAATTCCCGATTTAGTATTAATGGATATCGTCATGCCAGGCATCAATGGATTTCAGGCGACAAGAGCCTTAACCCGAAATCCCAAAACGCGTGAAATTCCCGTCATTATGGTAACAACAAAAAATCAACCATCAGATCGTGAATGGTCTCGTAAACAAGGTGCGCGCGGTTATCTCGTTAAGCCGGTACCAGAAAAAGATTTGATAGATACCATTGCTAATGTATTAGACGCCGTTTAATTACGTCCTATTATTTTTTTGAGATAACCCGACAATGAAAATAGAGAAGCAACCACTAGACCTGTTAAGGCACATAGCTACTGCCAGTAAAGAAGCAATAAAAACCCGCACAGCCAACAACGATTTAAAAAAGGATTGGAGTGGAATTGGTTTTTCTTTGTGTGGCCAGAAAATGGTCGCGCCCATGGGGCAGGTTGTTGAAATTATAAACGCGCCCAAATACACCTTTATTCCAAGAACCAAAAAATGGGTTTTAGGACTGGCAAATATTCGCGGTCGGATGTTACCTATTTATGATATTGAGCATTACTTTGGATCAAAGCTGGCAGGAAACAGAGCGCGTCATCGCGTTTTAATTATTGAATCAGAACATGTTTATGCGGGACTTTTGGTCAGTCATGTTTTTGGTTTAAAGCATTTCCCTATCAATAGTTTTAAACAGGCTTACTCAAATAGCGATGAGGCATTTGCCAGTTGTATTGATTCAACCGGTAATGATGGACACTCAGAGTGGTTGCGATTCCAAATCCCCTTGTTGACACAAACGCCAGAGTTTATGGATGCAGGATTACAAATTAGTAGCCATACAGCCGCATCAGCTGCTTAATTATTTTATACGGTTGTTTTAAAACTTTATTCATTTAAACCATTATTAAATAGATTTACGTTGGAGCTTCGAGAATGGACAATATAAGACGATTAAAAAGTAGCAGTCATTCACGCAAAATTTTTACTTTATCGATTGCGGTACTTGTTTGCGCTACATTATTTTTTATTGTGAGTACTTTTATATTCTTGCGTGATGCCGATAGAGACGCAAAATACTTAGAAATGGCGAGTGATATGCGAGTGCTATTGCACCAAATATCTACCAGCTCCCGTGCAGCAACAGCTGGAGATTCCTCCGCGTTTTCAACATTGCAAAAAGCCACTGATCGTTTTGATCGTAGTTATCGTGTATTGCAAACAGGTGATAGTCAGTTGCCTGGTGTGGGTATGATGATGAAAGCAGAGCTTCAGGCATTGGGCGGTATTTGGCTAAGTGTAAAAAATAATTCAGAAACGATTGTTAATAACCGCGACAGAATATTGTTTTTACACGATGTTGCCAAAACACTTAATGAAAGTATTCCAGAACTACAGCGTGAATATAATCGAGTTGTTGAGGTACTGTTAGATCGTAATGCGTCGAATGAACAAATTGTTTATGCACAAAAGCAGCTTTTATTAGCTGAAAGAATTGCAAGAAACGTTGACAAGATGCTTAGCGGCGGAGAGGCAACCAGCCAAGCAGCTGATCAATTTAATTTAGATGCCAGTATTTTTGGTGGTGTATTAACTGGCATGTTAGAAGGTGATAAACAGTTAGGGCTTGAGCGTATTAAAGATGCCAAGGCGAGAGTATCGTTAGAGCGAATTAATACTTTATTCGATTTTGTATCGGGTTCAGTCGATGATATTTTTGAAGCTTCGCCCGATTTATTGAGCGCTAAAAATGCAGCCGATGGCATTCTTAATAATTCCCCAAAAATTCTTGATAGCACTAACAGCGTTGTTGAGGGTATAGGTAGCTTGGATCAACGTAGAACCGTAGGTGCTGATACAGCTTTTTATAGCGGCGCAGTCATCTTAATTATATTAGCGGTTATTGGTACACAGCTTTATCGCAATACAGTGGTTCGTTTGGCGCAAGAGAAAAATGCCAATGAGAGAAACCAAATTGCGATTGAGCGATTATTAAATGAAATCGGAAACTTAGCTGACGGTGATTTGACGGCAGAGGCAACCGTATCAGAAGACTTTACCGGCGCCATCGCTGATTCGATTAATTACACCATAGAACAATTGCGTGACATTATTTCATCGATTAATGACACAACCGTGAAGGTCGATTCGGCAGCAAAAGAAACACAGACAAAAGCATTAACGCTGGCTGAAGCGTCGGAATCACAGGCCAGTGAAATTGCATCGGCATCAGGTGCGGTTAAAGAAATGGCAGGCACTATGGATAAAATGTCTGTTGATGCCTCGGAATCAGCGACGGTAGCAAAGAGCTCGGTGCAAATAGCAAAATCTGGCGCCAACGTTGTACAGAATACTATTCATGGTATGGATACGATTCGCGAACAAATCCAAGATACCTCTAAGCGTGTAAAACGCTTAGGTGAAAGCTCACAAGAAATTGGTGATATCGTTTCATTGATCAATGATATTGCTGATCAAACTAATATTCTGGCGCTTAATGCGTCCATACAGGCATCGATGGCGGGTGAAGCCGGTCGCGGTTTTGCAGTGGTTGCCGATGAGGTTCAGCGATTGGCTGAACGATCATCTGCTGCTACACGACAAATAGAGGCCTTGGTAAAAACCATTCAATCTGATACCAATGAAGCCGCCGCTTCTATGGAGCAAACTACCACCGAAGTCGTTAACGGTGCGGGACTTGCGCATGATGCAGGTGTGGCACTTGAAGAGATTGAAAAAGTATCGCTAAACCTTTCTGAGCTGATTGAAAGTATTTCTTCATCGGCACGTACACAGGCGGATACCGCCGGTAATATTTCTTTAACGATGAATACAGTAAAAGACATTACTTCGCAAACTGCCGCTGGAACCACCGATGCAGCTGATAAAGTCGGAAATCTATCATTAATGACGAAAGAACTTCGGGGGTCAGTAGCTGGTTTTAAACTGCCCGGTATTGAAATCGATTATCCAACAGTATCTGCAAGCGATGACAACGATGATTATTTTGAGAAAGCAGTTAGTTAAATTTAACGTCACTAAATTGAGACGTTATTCCAACTCTAACTGGATGCCTATGGAATATTTTCTTAGCATCTAAGTATCAACATTATTGCTGTCTAGTCTATTGATGGGTAAAAGAATATGAATGAAAAACAAAGCCATCGTTCGCTCGATTGGGTCTCACAGGGTTTGGATGAGGCTGTTGTCGGCGCTCGACAAACACTTGAGTCTTACTTATCTGGATCAAGTGAGCCGGACAAGCTAATTGAATGTCGTCGTTATTTAGAAACGATACTGGCGTCATTTGATGAGGCTGAGTTTCCTTTTGCGGCATTGTTATCTGAACAGTTGATATTGCTGATTGATGTCATTATTAAAGATAACTGTGTCAGTGATGATAATGCCTATCAAGCTTTATTAGGTGGTCTACTACAACTGCCAAACTATTTAGTTCGTTTGCGATCAATGCAGAATGATAAAGCCAGCGATATTATTGCTGTTGTGAATGATGTTCGTGCAGCCGCTAATGTGCCGTTAATTGTCGATCAACAAGTATTTACACTGACACAAAGCGTTAGCCAAAAAATAACGCTGTTAAAAAATGACGCCATTAAAAATCCTTTGCAAACTTGCCTAACTCAATTAGCAGCACTTACTAATCAAGTCGAAAATTCTCGTTCATTATTGGATGATTTATTTCAAGCATACAGTGTGTTGATGGAAGCTTTTTCAGTCGCAGAAAATTTATCTGATGACACAATTAATATCAGTATCATTAATGCGATTGATGTACTGATCACAGCTGCAGCGAGCGGCACAGGGCAACTTTCCTTGGCCGCTAAATATGCTTTACACAATGGATTCGTTTGGCTGAAGCAGTCGAGTAGCGACCAAGCTGACATTGCTGAACCTAACAGAGATGATTGTCAGGCTGCTGAGCAAGTGTTGCGAGAAATTCTGTTTTGTATTGCCTTATATGATAGTGATAATGCAAAAGTCCAAGCATTTAAACAGCAGTATCATTTACTAGTAGCACTTAAAATCCATCATCCTTCAGAGGTCTTACGGCTAGGTACGCCAGATGCAGAGACAATGGAAATTGTTTTTGATAGTTTGCTTAGTGATTTCGTTCTCTTAAAGCGTGCACTTGAATGGAGTGCAGAATCGGATAGTAATGATCAACCGCAAGAGCGTCTATCCTCAGAGAATGTTTCGTTTGAAGAAATGGCATCAATGGCTTCAACGTTACGATATACCTTGCAGCTCGCGCAATACGATAGTCTTGCAGAGCAACTTGTTGCCGTTGAGTCAGAATTGATGTCATTGCATCTTGACGATAGCGAACAAAACAAAAATGAAGTGATAAAAAATATTGCTGAAGAGTTATTTAAAATAGAATCAAAATTACATCAGAATCACCTTGGCGTTGCCCATAATGACAGTGAAATAAGCGTGATTGATGAGGTTGTCCGTTGCGTGTTGACCATGGTGGAAAACTTATCGACAAGACAATTATCTTCGCATGCTTTTTTTGATGACTCACAATTCTTAAATTATGAACCTCACGGTGATCTTGTTAGGCAGCTAAAAGACGCCGAAGGCGCAATGCAAATGATTGCTGTCAATAACGTGGTGACATCTATTAGTGGCTGTGCACGCTATTTACAAGAAAAAATAATTGATCAACAAGATGTGAAAGCAGCCAAGCCATTAATAGTGACGCTGAAATTAGTCGCGTCTTATCTCGAAGCTTTTAAATATAATCAACACGACAAACTAACTGATGCATTGTCGCTAGCGGTTAATGATTTAGATGTGGATCTGAATACGGAGAGTGCTATAGCGCATGAAAAAGTATCTGTATTGCCCGTAAGTCAGAAAATATTAGAGGGTGATTTTGATAGTGATATTGTTGAAATATTTATAGAAGAAGCTGAAGAAGTATTAGTCTTATTAAAAGAAAATATAGCACTATGGTCTAGTGATTTTGAAAATGCCGATTGTATGGCCGATATTCGCAGGGGCTTTCATACCTTAAAAGGTAGCGGGCGCATGGCTGGCGCGGAACATATCGGTGATGCCGCCTGGTCAATTGAGGCGCTAATGAATCGTATGACCGATGGCTCGGTGCCGATTAATGATGTACGGATTGCACTCGTAGCTGAAGCTATTGAATATATGCCTCAGCTTATTGAGACCTTTAAGCAGCGTCTGGAACCTTTAGCTGCGCCATTGGCGACTTTTATTGATCAAGCTAATCAACTTGCCGCAGATGTTGAAGAAATTAAACCGATTGAGCAATCTAATGCATTGGATAAAAATGCAGTAGCCGACACTGAGAGTATTAACTTTGTTAATGAATCCTCAGCGGATAGCGAAATAGACCATTCTCTTGAGCATTCCTTAGAGAACACCTCAGAGGATATTGATAAAGACGCGGATGAATCTACTGACGATATCGATAGTGTTATGGATGATACTGATGAGAACACAGACGAGAACACTGAAGAGAACACTGAAGAGAACACTGAAGAGAACACTGAAGAGAACACTGAAGAGAACACTGAAGAGAACACTGAAGAGAGTACTGAAGAGAGTACTGAAGCAAACACTGACGAAAGATCTGAAGAGATTATCGAACCAGAAACGGATAAATCACTCGATGACGTCAGTGATAAAAGAACTCGCAGTAACGTGTTGGCTAATGACGCCTTAGATGACATCACCTTACAGACAATATTTGTCAGTGAGTTAGAAATTCAGCTTAGCGTAGTCAATGGCTATTTAGAAAGTCATGCCATGGATGATGATATTTATCCATCAGAGGCAGTAGAGCGGGCATTACATACCATTGTGGGTGGTGCACGTATTGCTAATAATCAACTTATTTCAGAGTTGTTTGCGCCGGCAGAAATACTCGTTTGTCTAATTAGAAAACGCTGTGCTGTCAGTGAGTATGAAAATAGCTTATTGATAAAATTACATCATTGGACTCTGTCGAAAATTAACTTAGGCCAGTTTATTAAGCCGAATACGCTTGATGAAAAATTCGCAGTAGACTTAATTGACGAGTTGAATCAAGCCGTAGCGGATGATCTTGCCTCAGCCGATCAAGAGTCATCCTTGTTGGTTGAAAATGATCTCATTTTTAAGGCCAATGATTTTTTACAGCAGTGGCGAGCAACGGGTAGTCGACCCGATGCGTATGAATCCATGTTATTGGTCTTACAGCAACTTAAGATAGCAGCAGCGGATGGTGAGCAATCATTTGTTGAACAACAATGTCATTGTTTAAGCGAGTTATACAGACATTTTTCTGAAGGTGGGTTGCATTATCAGGCTTATATCACCCTATTGGATGGACATCGTGATTTAGAAGATATGCTCGACCGTATTGCAGCGGGACAAAGTATAGATACTTCTGCAGTGAATATGCTAGAAGCACTATTAGCGAATGAAAAAAATCTACTCTCGAAAATAGAGCAGGGGGAGGTTGATAACAAAGAAGCGACTTCTGTTGATATTGATGAAGACTTTAATCAAGAAATTGTTTCCATTTTCCTTGATGAGTCAGAAGATTTAATTGAAACACTCGAAGTCGATGTTCAGCAATGGCTCAATAATCGTAGCGATATTTCATACCTTAAGACATTAATGCGTCCTTTGCATACCATTAAAGGTGGTGCGCGTATGGCGGGGCTTGAACAAGTGGGTGATATTAGTCATGAGTTTGAAACACTTTTACTGTCAGTGAGTAATGGTGATAACAATACGAATGCGAAGTTCTTTAAACAGGTTAGTCAGTTTGTCTCTCAATTGACAGATAGTGTGAGTGCTGTTCGTGGCAAATTAGTAGCAGATGTTGCGGTCGATAAAACACTGCCGAGTAATGATACTGTTAAGTCTGAAGAAAAACGCAGCGATGAAATGATTCGCGTGCCTTCGCTTATGCTAGAGAAGCTAGTTAACTTGGCCGGCGAAACCAGCATCTCTCGTTCATTAATAGAAGAGCAGGTGAATGATTTTTCACAAAGCACCGATGAAATAGATTCAACCATTCAGCGCTTAAAAGAACAGCTACGTCGTTTAGAAATAGAAATGGAAGCGCAGATAGAGTTCCGAAAAGAGCAGGTTGAAAGTGAAGGCAATGAAGAATTTGATCCCTTAGAAATGGATCGCTATTCGCAGGTTCAGCAGCTGTCTAAATCGCTGGTTGAGTCGGCATCTGATTTAAAAGATTTAAAGAGTACCTTGGTTGAAAAAACCCGTGATATAGAAACCTCCTTAGTTCAGCAGGCGCGTATTAATACCCAGTTACAAGAAGGATTAATGCAAACGCGTACTGTACCACTCGCCCGTCATATTGTGCCTCGCTTGCGTCGTATTGTTCGTCAGGTCAGTGGTGAGTTGGATAAGCCGATTACTTTTAAAGTCAGTAATGCTGGCGGTGAGCTTGATCGTTCCATGTTAGAGCGCATGGTGACACCGTTAGAGCATGTTCTTCGTAATGCGATTGATCATGGTATTGAAAGTAGCGAAGAGCGGCTTAAATTAGCTAAACCCGAGCAAGGTGTTATTAGCCTGAATATACGCCGCGAAGGTGGCGATGTTGTTCTGGAGTTGAGTGATGATGGTCGTGGTCTTGATGTGAAGGCTATTCGCAAAAAAGCGTTATCCAGAGGCTTAATCGATAAAGACAGTGAGCTTTCTGATGAAGAAGTTATGCGATTTATTTTCGCCGCCGGTTTTAGTACAGCAAAATCATTAACGCAATTATCCGGTCGTGGTGTTGGTATGGATGTTGTGCAAAGCGAGATTGCCGACTTAGGCGGCAGTGTTGAATTACATTCCAAACATAATCAGGGAACCATGTTCACCTTCCGCGTACCGTTTACGGTATCAATGAATCGTGCACTGTTAGTGTCTGCTGGTGGCGAGCAATTAGCAGTACCTATAGATTCCATCGAAGGCATTGTAAGAGTGAGCCCATTTGAATTAGAGCAATATTACGGAGAAGATGCCACTGAGTTTTTCTATGCCGGCCAGCAATATGATTTTAGTTATTTAGGTCATTTAATTAATGGCAGCTCTTATCATTCTAATCCAGAGATGGTCACCGCATTACCTGTTTTACTCGTAAGAGGTGGTGATAAATTTTATGCCCTACAAGTTGACCGCTTAATTGCTAGTCGTGAGATTGTGGTTAAAAGCCTTGGTGCGCAGTTTGCTAATTTAGAAGGAATAGCAGGGGCTACGGTATTAGGTGATGGTAGCGTGGTTATGATTGCCGATTTAGCCGCCTTGGTTCGCTCAGAGAACAGTGTTGCCACCCACAGCAACGTCGTTTCCTTAGAAAAAACAAGAGATCATCTGGTTGCGATGGTGGTGGATGATTCGGTCACCGTACGTAAAGTGACGAGTCGACTGCTGGAGCGTCGAGGTATGGATGTCGTCACCGCCAAAGACGGCCTGGATGCCATGTTGCAGTTAGAAGATGTGAAGCCTGACTTTATATTGTTGGATATTGAAATGCCGCGTATGGACGGATTTGAAGTAGTGACACGCATTCGTAATGATGCCGATCTCGCTAACATTCCAATTATTATGATTACCTCAAGAACGGGTGATAAACACAGAGAGAGAGCCCTAAATTTAGGTGCTAATGCGTTTCTTGGTAAGCCTTACCAAGAGGAAATACTCTTTGAAGCCATTAATAATGTGCTACCAGCAGCCGAGTTTGAGGAGCAGTTTGGTACCTAGGTCCAAGCTGAGAATTAAACAGAGAGAGTTAAAACGAGAGTTAAATAGAGAGTTAAATAGAGAGTTAAACAGAGAGTTAAGCCAATGGTGCTCTGCGTAAACATAGGCACTATTAATGTAATGCTTAATACTTTTATAAACAGGATTGGAAATCGGTATGCAAGAATCACAGTATGAAATAAGTTTATCGCCATTTACAGCGATGTATTTACCGTTACAGATGGACGGATTACTACTGCCCGATGTGACCGTGGTTGAAATACTTAAGACCAATGATATCAGTCCGTTATTAAAAACGCCTGAATGGCTTATTGGTACCATCAGCTGGCGAGGCGAAGCATTGCCACTCATTTCATTTGAAGCATTAAATGGTGCTGCGACCGTCGACCCGAAGACAATAACTAGGGTCGCTATTATTAATGGCACAGCAGACAATAGTCACTTACCTTACTATGCGGTTGTTATTAGTGATACGCCGAGCCTACATGATATAGCTGATGGAGATATCGAATTGTGTGAAGGACGGCCACGCGGACGTGCTGAGGCTATGTCAGTACGCGTTAATGATCTTGTCGCTGGCGTACCTAATATTGAATGGGTAGAGCAGCACTTGCTGGCCTATATTCTTCATAGTTAATATCTGTTTTCTATTAACGAGCCGATAATTAAAAAATAAGTACTGAATAGCTAGTAATGAATAGCTACTAATGAATACCTACCAATGAATAGCTACTAAATAATAATAAGATCTTATTACTGTGATAGCGCTGTACCGCTCGGTATATGCAACGCTGAAATCCTTGTTCTATCTCACCTGCTATGGCATCCTAAATACCGTATTTTTTTACCACAATATTGCTAATCAGCTTTTTATTGCCATTAAGTCGATGCGTTAGAATTTAAGACAAGCTAGCGCAATAAAAAAGGTATTAGCCAATGAGTATTTTAACAAGCCAATAAAGAGCGCCAGCGATAAATGAAAATTCATCAAATATATACAGCGAGTGAGTTACGTAACTTCACCTATCTTATTGAGCTAAACGACGGCAGCGCTATTGCTATTGATCCATGGGATAAAACGGTTGTTAATGACTTATTAAATGAAAAAAATCTAAAGCTTAAGGCCATTATTAACACGCATGAACATTGGGATCATATACAAGGCAATCCTGATTTAGTGTCTGAACATGGCTGTGAAGTTTGGGCACACAGCAATGGTAAAGGAAAGATTCCGGGCTTAAGCCGAATGTTGTTGGCCAATGAATTAATTACTCTTGATGAGGGCGTACAGCTTAAAGTGCTCGATACCCCAGGCCATACATTTGCTCATCTGTGTTTCTTGGTGGTAGAAGAGACTAAGCCAGTGGCTGTTTTCACAGGAGATACCTTGTTTAATGCGGGTGTTGGGCACTGTCGTAGCGGTGATAGTGATGCGCTATATCAAACTATTGTTAATCATTTTCATAGTCTGGATGATCAAGTGGTCGTTTATCCGGGTCACGACTATTTAGAAAATAACTTGCGTTTCACTTTGAGTATAGAGCCCTCTAACCAAGATGCTGAAGCATGGCTACAACGCGTGACGTCGCTACAATCAAGTGAGGCGATAATGACCACATGTATAGGTGATGAGAGGACATTTAATACCTTTTTTAGATTAGCTAATACAGATATTAAGTCAGCGCTTGATTGTGATGAGGGGACAGCTAAAGATGTATTTTTGGCCCTGCGTAAACGACGTGATAATTGGTGAATGTCTAAATATCAATAACACTAGAGAGCTATAAAACTAAGGACCAATAAAACTAAGGACCAATAAAACTAAAGACCAATAAAACAATTAATTTAAACTGAATTTAATAGGTAATAGAAACTCAAATTCATTACCTTCAAGCTCCGACGGCACGCTAGGAAAATGTGCTTTTGTGACCGCTCTGTCCGCTGCCTTATTTAATAGCTTGTACTTAGACTTCTCTTTAAGGTCAATTGACTGAACTTTCCCGTTGCGATTAACAATCACTTTTAAAACAACCTTTCCCTGTTGGTTTTTATCGATTGCCGATGAGGGGTAAACAATTTTCTTATAGGTTGAGGTTAAAATAGATGACCGATAAATTTTTAATAGTTCTTTTTTCTGTTCATTAATCTCGGCTAATGCATTTTCCGCTAAGCTGTTATCCTTAGAATTAAAGGCGAGAAGTGAAGCAGGATTATCACTGCCTGTTGAATAATCTGCAGCGTTAGGGTTAGCATTTTTTTTAAGATCAGTGATTGTGGTCGCATTTTCCTCGTCAAAACTGAAAGGAGTATGCTCAGCTTCAAGGGTGCTCGACATATCTTCTGACTCAATAAATTCTGTAGCCTCAACATATCTTGTTGGTTGGGTTTCAACAATAATAGGTTCAGGTTTTTTGGCGATGCTTTTAGCTGCGATTGCCTTTTCATTAATAATTTTTTTGACTTTTTTAGCAGCTGCTTTTGCAGGCAATGATTTACTTTTGGGTTTTTCTTTTTTATTCCATGCCTTTAAATCATTTATGCGCGTGGCGCTAGCCGTTAAGCTCTCATAACTTGTCATCATATAAGAATCAACCGTCGCTTCTTGACCCAATATCGATGCTTTAAAAATAGAGGATGGAGGTCGAGAACCGAGCCAGGTATTAAGAAATAACGTGAAAAAATCATGGCTTTCTGTTTCCATTAGCGTGATGCCATTAATACTAATTGTAGTGCCTTTATCAGCATCTTTGTTAATTACAATGCGATCGCCGCGAATGAGATAATCTTTAAATAAGGTGTTAAAGGTAGCAATGTCTTTGGCATGATGCTCTTGATCATCCGTCGTGTTATTAATGGTAATAGCTTGACCCAAGTGTTGGGTGAAGCGTCGTTTGGACCATTCATCGACCAGTATGGTTATTTCCATACGTTGATTATCTTGCCAAAGCAACGTTTGTGGATCCTCTGATCGTGACTCGCTGAATAATACAGCATAGTAATAATCTTGCTGTAAGCTCGTATGAATCGCAGTTCCATTGAGTACTAGCAGGTCTGATGCACGCACTGAAAATGCGAGCGTAGCTAGAGAGCAGCTAATAACAAGAGATGAAAAAAATAGTTTTCTAAACGACATCCGTTTACCTCTAACGACCAGTTAACATAAAAAATGTGACATCCATTGTCGACATTAAAAGTATAGGACATACATGATGTATGCCCTCGTATGAGACTAGACGGGGGTAATGTTTCTTGCCAGTGATAGCGAGATTAGGGAAGTAAAGATGACGACTTTTGTGATGCGGATAACATAATGTTTTTTTATATGGATTAACTAAACATAAATTCAAAAAAACATAAATTCAAAAAAACGGGAGGTTATTGCTGTTTCTCATTTAAGACGCTTAAAAGTCGCCCCATTTTTCTTGAAGCAAAGATAGCGCAACAATAGGAGCTGTTTCTGTACGTAAAATACGTGGGCCAAATCCAGTGGCTAAAAAAGACGCGTTTTCAGCAAGTGCTAATTCTGCTTCATCTAAGCCGCCTTCTGGACCAATTAAAACACTGACGCTAGTGGGCGGTTTAGTAACCTCTGCAGCGAGCGTACTAAGGCGGGTGCCTTGTGCACGTAAGACCAATTTAAAATCACTGTTATCTTCAATTAACCAAGAGGCAATAGGTTTAGGCGCTAACAGCATGGGTAATACTGCGCGGCCTGATTGCTCACAGGCACCAATGACGACGCCAAGCCAGTGATCCATTTTTTTCGTCATACGATCAGGATTAAGCTTTACATCAACACGTTGAGTGATGAGTGGTTGTATGTGAGTCACGCCTAGCTCTGTCGCTTTTTGCATCACCCAATCCATGCGATCGCCTTTTGATATAGCAATGGCTAGTGTGAGCTGTAGCGGTGATTCGTTAACCGTGTTTTCAGCTTCAATTTTTTCATGGATAAAAACTTGCACCGATTTACGCGAGACTTCACTAATAGTCGCGCGGTAATCAGCGCCTTGGCCATCAAATAAAATTAAAGTTTGATCGGCTTTAACGCGTAATACATGCAGTAAGTAATGACTGTTACGTTGGTCTAGTAACATCGATTGGCCAGTACTCAGCGCTTGTTCACAATAAATTCTTGATCGTCTCATAATTAACCTGTCGCTTATTTATTAGCTGCGATAAGACTACTTTATATTAGCTACTTTATATTAGAGCTGTTTTATATAAGGGCTATTTAATATTAAGGTTATGACAAATCGATTGCGTAGGTTCTATTTGATTCATTGTATAAAAATGCAAGCCCGGCGCGCCATAAGATAAAAGTTTCTCGCATAGGGTGGTCATAAATTCTGTGCAAAAGGCTTTTTGATCTTCGGGTGAGTCCTTAAGTGACTCTACACGATAAGTAAGCCAGCGAGGAATTTCTGCACCACAGCTCTGAGAAAAGCGTTTTAAGTTATCGAAATTGGTGATTGGCATAATGCCTGGGTAAATCGGTTGATCAATACCCACTTTTTGACAGCGCTCAATAAAAAAAGCATAGGCATCAGGATTGAAAAAATATTGTGTAATGGCACTGTTTGCACCAGCATCAAATTTTTGCTTTAAAAAATGAATGTCTGAATCATAGGAATCAGCTTCAGGATGAATTTCTGGGTAAGCGGCTACCGCTAAGTGGAAGTGATCACCGGTGTGCTCGCGTATAAAGCTAACCAATTCATTGGCGTGTACAAGGCGAGAGCCCGCTCCAAAACCTGAAGGAAGATCACCACGAAGCGCAACAATGCGTGATACATCATTGGCTTGATATTCCTTGAGTAAATTTAATATCGCTTCTTTTTCATCACCACCAAATGAAAGATGGGGTGCAGTATTAAATCCCGCTTTAATACCTTCTAAGACAACTTTTTTGGTGTTATCTCTGGTTGAGCCACCAGCGCCATAGGTGACTGAAAAATATTCAGGATTCAATTGGCCGAGTACGCGACGAGTTTCCTGCAGCTTGTTCATGCCGACTTCAGTCTTTGGTGGAAAAAACTCAAAGCTTACGGGGTGTTGGTTGGTGCCTGTCATGATGAATCCTGATAAGTGTTATTAAAATATGCTAATGAAGAATAAATACCGTTGATAAAAAATGCTGGCTTATTGCTTAAACAATTGTCTTAAGCAATAAGCCAGCGGTAGAAATTAGTACTTATAAGATTCAACTTTATAAGGACCATCGACCGATACATTGATATAACTGGCTTGTTCAGCAGTGAGCTTAGTCATTACACCACCGAAGCCGCCAACCATATGCGCTGCAACTTCTTCATCCAGTTTCTTCGGTAACACTTCAACCGTAATTTTACGGGTTGCTTGGTCAGCCGATTTTTCACTGAACATAAGAATTTGTGCAAGTACTTGGTTAGCAAAAGAGCCGTCCATAATTCTTGAAGGGTGGCCTGTTGCATTCCCTAGGTTCACAAGACGCCCTTCTGATAATAAAATCAAATGGTCATTGCTGGCTTTGTCGCGATACACTTTATGGACTTGAGGTTTAATTTCTTCCCACTCCCAATTTTTACGCATATATGCAGTATCAATTTCATTATCGAAATGACCGATATTGCAAACAACCGCATTGCTTTTTAGCGCTTGTAAAATTGCTGAATCACAAACATTAAAGTTACCGGTAGTCGTTACTACTAAATCGGTATTCTGAAGTAATAAGGTATTAGCGTCTTCGACCTTACCTGTGTTGATGCCATCGTTATACGCCGACACGACTTCAAAGCCATCCATACACGCTTGCATAGCGCAAATAGGATCAACCTCAGTCACTTTAACAATCATACCCTCTTGGCGAAGTGACTGAGCAGAACCTTTGCCGACATCGCCATAGCCAATCACCAAAGCTTTTTTTCCTGCCATTAAATGATCAGTTGCACGTTTAATGGCATCATTAAGTGAATGACGACAGCCATATTTATTGTCATTTTTTGATTTAGTCACTGCATCATTAACATTAATAGCAGGAATCTTTAACGTGCCATTTTCTAACATTTCTTGTAAACGATGAACGCCAGTTGTCGTTTCTTCGGTTACGCCGTGAATGCTGTCGAGCATGGCTGGGTATTTTTCATGTAAAAGCAAAGTTAAATCACCGCCATCATCTAAAATCATATTGGCATCCCAAGGGCTGCCATCTTTTAAGATGGTTTGTTCTAAGCACCATTCGTATTCGTCTTCCGTCTCACCTTTCCAGGCAAAAACAGCAACGCCCGCTGCGGCTACTGCAGCGGCAGCGTGGTCTTGGGTAGAAAAAATATTACACGAAGACCAGCGTACTTCTGCGCCAAGTGCTACTAAAGTTTCAATTAATACGCCTGTCTGTATCGTCATATGAATACAGCCAAGGATTTTTGCGCCAGCTAAAGGTTGCTCGCCAGAAAATTTATTGCGTAACGCCATTAATGCAGGCATTTCAGTTTCTGCAATTTCGAGCTCTTTGCGGCCCCATTCTGCTAGAGCAATGTCCGCGACTTTATAATCTGTTGTCATGTTGTTATTCCTAATAGAAAAATAATAATAAAAAATTGAAAGATTGTTAAAAATTTATATCCGTTAAACGCTATTAGCGACGAATTTTAAGCAATTGCTAACGCTGCTTTTAAAGCGTCGACTTTATCTGTACGCTCCCAGGTAAAGGCAGTAAAGGTGCTCGATTTATCCTGACCATCTTCTGTCCAATGATAAGTATGTTCAAAAGGCTCGCGTCCAAAATGACCATAGGCTGCGGTTAATTGATACATAGGATGCTGTAATTCCAAAACACTGGTAATGGCATAGGGGCGTAGATCAAATGTTTTACGAATCGCTTCAATGAGTTTCGCATCATCAACTTTTCCCGTGCCAAATGTATTGACGGAAATAGATGTGGGCTCTGCTACACCAATTGCGTAAGACACTTGTAATTCACAGCGATCAGCCAAGCCGGCAGCGACAACATTTTTAGCCACATAACGACCTGCATAAGCGGCAGAGCGATCGACCTTGGATGGGTCTTTGCCAGAAAATGCACCGCCACCGTGTCTAGCCATGCCGCCATAAGTATCAACAATAATTTTACGGCCAGTTAATCCGCAGTCACCCACTGGGCCGCCAATAACAAATTTACCGGTTGGATTAATATGGTATTCAGTGCCTTCATGTAGCCACTCTTCTGGTAATACCGGCAGAATAATATTTTCAATAACGGCGCTGCGTAAATCTTCTAATGAAATATCTTCATCATGTTGCGTTGATAAAACCACCGCATCAATCGCAACCGGCTTGCCATCTTCATAACGCAAAGTCACTTGGCTTTTTGCATCGGGACGAAGCCAAGGCAGTACACCGTCTTTACGTAATTGCGCTTGTCGCTCCACTAAGCGATGTGAGTAATAAATAGGAGCAGGCATTAATGTGTCTGTTTCATTGGTCGCATAACCAAACATTAACCCTTGATCCCCTGCACCTTGGTCTTCTGGTTTCGAACGATCAACACCTTGATTAATTTCTACCGATTGCTTGCCAATAGCATTGAGAACAGCGCAGCTGGCACCATCAAAACCAACATCTGAACAGTCATAGCCAGTGCCGGTAATGACATCACGAATAATTTCTTCGAGATCAACATAGCAAGATGTTGTTACTTCACCTGCGACAATAGCCATACCTGTTTTCACTAAGGTTTCAACCGCAACGCGTGCATCACGATCGCGAGCAATAATGGCATCAAGAACGGCATCAGATATTTGGTCGGCCAGTTTATCGGGATGGCCTTCCGAGACTGATTCGGAAGTAAAAATATTGTATTCACTCATTAGATGTTCCTTTAATATTTTGCAAATTGTTATCGGCACAAGCCGAATATATATAGTGTTTTATAAGTACTAGACAGCTTCTACAGGCAGCCCTTTTTTTATATAACTGAGAATTTGTATACGGAAACCGTTTCTTAATGCCGTATAACTACTGGGACCTTTTATTAGGCCGCTGTTGCTGGTCCAGTTATCGAGAAGCGCCTCACTAAAACCTAGCCATACATCGCCGGCTGCATCGCGCACCCAATCTTGATCGTGTTGGCATAGCTCCGAGATAACAAACACGCCGTTAGGCGCTAACAACTGTGCGACATCATCAATAATATTTTGTGGCTTAGCATTGTGATGCAGCACCATATTAGCCACGACACAATCCGCTTTACGTGCGCCCGAATGCGTCGATGGCGATAGCTTCGCTATCTCACTGTCTAATTGAATAAATGTAGACGTATCGCCAAGAATAAAGCCGACTTTACTCAGTCCTTGCTGCTCTGCTGTTTTACGACATTGTTGAAGCATAGGTTCAGCGTTGTCTAACGCGATCACATGATTAAAGCGGCGCGATAGATTGGCTAAGTAAGAACCATCCCCCGGACCAATTTCAATGGCTTGTTTCGTCTCGCGGTGAGGGAAGGGCTCAGCAATAAGTGTGTCGAGAATTTCATCGACGGTATCTCGATAGTCGGCAATGTCGACAATCAAATCTTGCTGCGCTTTGAAGCGTTCACTGTTCTCTGAGAAGAACTGGAGTGACAGCTCGCTTCGGGTTTTTTGTGCTCGATCAATGGCATGTTGTAAGTCAGTAGAAAGAGTTTCTGCATCAATAGAGGCGAATAGCTGGCTAATGAACCGACTGTTATCACCGGAGCCGGGTAGGGCTCGACGGTAAAAGATAGCATTACCTTCGCGACGGGTAGTCACTAAATCGGCATTAGAGAGCACTTTAAGATGATGGCTCATGGCCGATTGCTTAATAGAAAATAGATTGCAAAGCTCTAAAACACCAAAGGAGTCATGTTGTAGCACTTGAAGTATTTCTAGGCGAAGCTGATCGGCACTCGCTTTTAAGAGGCGCTCAAGTGCTGCTAAGCCAGTAATGCTCGGCGTATTACTAGACAGCTCGCTAGAGGAAGTATCAGAAATACTGATTTTTTGGGGCGTTACTTTTGCCATGACCCATGCCGGTTTATGTCGAAAATATAGCAATATCAATAAATATTGATATTGCAAAGGCAGGCATTTTAAGATGAAATGAAATATATATCAATTATTCTTGATATTGAAAAATAACGAGCTGTGAAAAGTCAGAATTTCTATATTGATATATTTCAATATAGATTCATGTTGGCTTTTAACTTATTGATTTATAGTCTTTATTTTTATTGATATTGCGAAAATCTTCAAGTTTAAGGCCATAAGTGCCATCTGGATGGAGTGCGCTAATCATATAAGGCCTTCCATTTTCTGCTTGTGTTTCAGCATTAGTATCAACAATTCTCGCGTCACAATAAGCTTTATTGCTATCCCTAGTGACTAAGACTAGGGGTCTTAAACCATTATTAATATCGGTAGGTAAGACGATGCCCGCTTCGCCACTGTTTAGTTCAGCAATACTGCCTATGGGATAAACGCCAATGGATTCGATAAATTTGTTTAAAAGCGAGGCATCGAAATGCGTATCCTTAGCATCAAGTAGCAGCTTAAGCGCCTCGGCAGCCGGTTTGGCTTCGCAATAGACTCGCCCACTGGTCATAGCATCGTAGGCATCGGCAATGGCGACAATTCTGACTAAGTAAGGAATTTGGTTGGCATTCAGCCCAACGGGATAGCCGGAGCCGTCCATTCTTTCATGGTGTGATAAAGCAATATCGACAGCGGCGGCGGGAATATTCGGTTGTCCGATCAGTAGTTTTTTACCGTGGATGGTATGCATTTTCATGACTTCAAATTCATGATCGTCGAGACTGCCTTCACGGTTGAGTATTTCACTCGGTATTTTCGTTTTACCGACATCGTGCAGCATGGCGCAAATACCAAGGTCTTCGAGGTCGCTTTGAAGTAAACCTTCGGCGCGGCCTAAGGCAATACTCAGTATGGCCACATTTAGACTGTGTTCAGAGGTGTACTCATCTTTATTTTTAATCATGCTAAGCCATAGCATAGAGTGTGGATTAACGATGATATTGTTCACGCATTCTTCAACACTTTGGCGCACTTGATCGATATGGAATAAGCCGCCTGACCTAACCGCATTAAACATATTATCAATCACAGTTTTGGCTTTGCCGTGAATAGCTATTGCAGCGTCTAGATTCTCGTTAAAAGGTTGGCTATTGCTATAGGTTTGAGTTTTAGAGGGTTTAGTGCCATGGTTTTTATCTGAGCTAGCGCTGCCACGGGTGATATCGATATACACGAACTGACACAGTGATTGAACTTCTGTTAATTGGGCAGGTTTACGAATGGTAAAACCGTGAATAAGAAAGGGGGTGTTAATCCATGGTCGGTCGAGTTCGGAGAGGTACATGCCGATTTTTAAGTCTGCGGCACGAATACGTGTTTTTTCTACACCGGCAGTGGCGGCTTCGGCGAGCTTGTGAAGCATGTAATTTCCTAGTGGATTAGGGGCTTATAAATTTTTGTATGATACAAGCATAGTATAAAACAGTGTTAGGTGAGAATGGACAAGGGGTGAAATGAACGTTTGGGGGTGAATTTTACAATTTGTTAAATGGGGACTTTTTATTATCTGAGGGTTTACTTTTTTTGTTTGAAGTTTGAAGTTTGAAGTTTGAAGTCAAGTTCGGTGGGGATGAGGAGAGAGCCAGAGCTTTGTGCATATATTTTCGATGTTAACGAGATATTCTGAGGTGTTAGTTTTTTGTTTGAGTTTTAAGGTCAAGGTCGTCGGGGGTGGCCCGACAGCCAGTCACTTTTTGTCTACAGCAACAAAAAGTAACCAAAAAATGCCGTA
>ENA-OQVM01000376-OQVM01000376.1-marine-metagenome-genome-assembly--contig:-NODE-376-length-71615-cov-6.777363_pt1 | contig 71615 bp, 59 predicted proteins | sample MGYA00237776_ERZ505498 | MGnify/ENA primary metagenome ERZ505498 (study PRJEB26159, sample SAMN06265151) | marine metagenome | isolation source: Helgoland LTER site | place: Germany:Helgoland, sampling... | reverse complement strand
GCGATCGCGTTGGCTATATGGGACTAAACCATCCCTGCTTTCGTGAGGCTGTTTATGCCTGTAGTTGTATTGGGGCTATTTTCGTGCCGCTCAATTTTCGCCTTACGCCCTCCGAGGCGGGCTTTATTATTGCTGATTCGGGTATTCAAATTATGTTAGCCGATGATGCCTGCACAACGATTCTTGATCAGCAAAAGCAGGATCTATCGGTTCAGCACTATCTCTCTATAGAGAGTGACAGGCCGGATTGGCAACTCCTGGAAAGTCTAATGGCGACAGCCACTCCAATCGAGACTGTTGCACCCATCGAAAACGATGATGTTGCCCTGATTATGTACACCTCGGGAACCACTGGGCTGCCAAAAGGCGCGATGCTGACCCACGGCAATATATTTTGGAACACGGTGAATGTGTCGCTGCTTGAGGAGAGCATGGTCGGAACCAGTCTTACCTGTGCGCCCCTATTTCATATTGGTGGCCTAAATGTCACCACCCATATTTCCTTGGTTCGAGGTGTTGCGGTGGTGCTACACAGAAGCTTCGATGCCGGTGCTGTGTTGCATGATATTGAAAAATATCAGGTATCCACTATGTTTGGCGCGCCAACCATGTTTACCATGATGTCTCAGCACGAAGCCTTTGAGGACACTGACTTTAGCAGCGTTATTTCCTTTAATGTCGGCTCTGCGCCGGTTCCTCTGCCGCTGCTGAATATCTATGCCAGTCGCGGTGTGACTTTCTGTCAGGGTTACGGACTCACAGAAACATCACCCTATGTCACGGTGCTGGGCAGCAAGTTCGCCACCAGCAAGATTGGCTCTGCCGGTCAGAGTTTAATGTTTACCTCAGTGCGTATTGTCGATGGCCGTGGCCAGACATTGGCCAATGGTGAGCGCGGAGAGATCTGGATCAAGGGGCCCAATGTGATGAAGGGCTATTGGAATCGCCCGGAAGCGACAGCTGAAGCGGTGGATAAAAACGGCTGGTTTCACAGTGGTGATGTGGGCTATTTCGACGAGGATAACTTCCTGTTTATCTGCGATCGAATCAAAGATATGGTTATTTCTGGGGGTGAAAATATCTATCCCGCAGAAGTGGAAAGTGTGCTCTTTGAGCACAGTGCTATTGCCGAGGTTGCTGTCATTGGTGTACCCGATGACAAGTGGGGTGAGTTATTGGTCGCCGTTGTAGTGTTGCACGCAGGCACCACATTGACACTAGAGGAACTGCAAGACTTTGTCGGCAAAGAATTAGCCCGGTATAAACTGCCACGGAAACTGCATCGGGTTGATGCATTGCCTCGTAACCCTGCGGGAAAGGTGCAGAAGTTTATTCTCAAAGAACAGATGAGCAAACTTATCTAAGGTCTCATAGCTGCGGAGTTGCCTAGACAGTTTAGTTGCTATTAGGCAGGCTCTTTCTCTGGGCGGACGAGTCGGCCAAATAAGATACCAATCTCAAACAGTAACCACATAGGTATGGCGAGTAATGTTTGCGAAATAATATCCGGTGGCGTCAGTAACATACCGAATACAAAGCAGAGTACGAACACGTAGGGGCGCTTCTTCGCAAGGTTATCTGGGTCAACTGCGCCCATCCACGAAAGAATAACCACGGCAATAGGGATTTCAAAGCTCAGGCCGAAGGCAAAAAACAGCTTTAGTACAAAGTCCAGATAGCTGCGAATATCGGGCATCACAGTAATGCCTTCTGGCACTATGCTAGTGAAGAACAAAAACACCAGTGGAAACACAATATAGTAGGCAAAGGCCATGCCTGCATAAAATAAAGCCACGCTAGAGATAAACAGCGGTATAACGATTTTCTTTTCCCGTTTATACAGGCCAGGCGCTAGAAAGGCCCAGGTCTGAAAGAGGATGTAGGGCATAGCTGCAAACAAGGACAGTACCAGCGTCAGCTTAAAGGGGGTCAAAAAGGGCGAGGCAACCTCAGTGGCAATCATGCTTGAGGATGCGGGTAAATACTCGCGAATGGGCTCAGAGATATACAGATACAGCTCATTACTAAAAGAGAATAAACCGGCAAAAATAACTAACACAGAGGCAACGCAACGCAGCATTCGATCTCTAAATTCGATCAGATGGCTCATAAAGGGTTGGCTGCTGAGGGTTTCTGCTTCAGTCATTGGGGAGTTTCTTTATTAGGCTTTGCAGTATGGTCTTGGGCTGGTTCTCTATCTAGTTCTTTACTTGTCTCTTCATCAAGCTTTTCGCTTGGCTCTTTATCTAGTTCTTTATCTAGTTCGATATCTACTTGATCATCCAGAGGGTCTTCTAGATCTTCATCTAGTTCTGCTCTGGCGTCAGATAGTTCGTTATCCAGTGTGATCTTGGCATCAGATATTTCTTTATCCAGTGCGGCTTGGGTATCGATTATTGTGGTTTCAATATTCTCTTTGGCTGCGTTTAGGTCACGCATGATTTTCTCGTTCTGCAGCTGAAGACGGATTTCATCCATGCCCACTTCATTTTCCAGTTCTTGTCTGGCGCTGGAAAGCTTCTGCTTCATCCGTCCAAGCCACAAGCTGATGGTACGCACGGTTTCAGGCAGCCGTTCAGGCCCCATCACAACAAGCGCGATGACTCCGATAACCAGTAGTTCGGAAAATCCTATATCGAACATAAATTATTCAGCAACGGCTTTTTTCTCGACGACGATTTCAGTATCTGTTGTTGCCTGTTCTTTGGATTCGATATTAACGGAATCTTTAAATCCCTTTACCGCACCACCTAGATCAGAGCCAATATTCCGTAATTTTTTAGTACCAAAAACCAGTGCTACAATTACCGCAATAATTAATAATTCCTGCCATCCAAAACCCATTACAGTCATCCTTTTTTGATTAAGTCGCTAGTCTTTTTTTAGACTCTTATTTAAGCCTTTTTAGCCCAAATTGGCAACCTAGGAATGGTTTTTAAAGGCCTGTTTTAAGTGCTGTAAACACTTAGTTTTATTGTTCTAATATCTAATAATTTATGGTTAGAGCTCTAGGGAGTTTTTTGAAGGTATGTATCCATGTTGCTGCAAGGGCGATCTTTGGATACGCGATAGAAATAAATGTGCTGTCTGAGGGATTTTGACTTTATGCCTGGTTGTGATTTCTGTACCCATAAAGCCACCTTGCATGACAACTTTATTTCACCGCCCACCAGTGCGTTGGAGCATAATCACTATGATATCGCCTTCATTGGTTTCCCAGTGCATAATGCCAGGCGTCTTAATTAGCGACTATGGTGAGACGGCCCGCCGATAAACCTATTGATCAAATCAGTGGTAACGCCGCATTAGATGGCGTGCCGTTTAAAATTTATGGAGTGCAGTAGTGACCAATCAAATTAGAGTCTTTAAAGACGCCACCGCGATTATAACCGGCGGTGCTTCTGGTATCGGTCGCACTATGGCGTTGGAGTTGGTCAGCCGCGGCTGCACCGTTGTGTTGGCCGATCGACAGATTGCCCTAGCCGAAGAACTGGCGGCGAGCATTGTTGGCAGTGGTGGCAATGCCTGGGCTCGAGAGTTGGATGTCTGTGACTACCCAGCCTATCAGTCACTGGTGGATGAAACCGTAGCCAAGACTGGTCGCCTCGACTACCTGTTTAATAATGCCGGTGTTGCGGTTGGTGGCATGACCCATGAGTTGGAGGTCAGCGATTGGGACATGAGTCTTGACGTCAATATTCGCGGCGTTACCAATGGTGTGCAGGCCTGTTACAAGTTGATGGTTGAGCAGGGCTTTGGCCATATAGTCAACACTGCCTCCATGGCGGGTCTGATTCCATCGACCAATGCTGTGCCTTACAGTACCAGTAAATTTGCCGTGGTTGGACTGTCTCAGGCACTGCGTATCGAAGCGGAATATCGTGGTGTTCGGGTCAGTGCACTCTGCCCTGGAGCCATTCAAACGCCGATTTTGACCGGCGGTGAATTCGGCAGGTTGGGTTCAGGAATCACTAAAGAGCAGGTGACTAAATTTTGGTCTGCCTTTAAGCCGATGCCAGCTGATGAGTTTGCCCGTGAAGCTATAGATAAGGTCGCGAAGAATCCGGCATTGATCATTGTGCCTGGCAACTGGGCTCGGGCTTACCTAACATTCCGTTTGCTGCCAAGCCTCTGGTATCGCTGGTCGAAGAAAGGCATGGCCAGATCAATGCATATTTTTAAGCAAAAGTAGCTTTTGATCTGGTGACATTCTGAGTGTGGGCCTCGGTTAAGCTGAGGCCTGCCACTCACCTTTAACTTCTTCAAGTTGTAGGCTGTGCTCATGCACGTCTCGATCTAATTGTGCCATTTGGCTCAAAAGACCCGCTATAACCCCTTCACCTATAGACTCCGAGTAGAGATCGCGAATAGCCTTGTCCGCTAAGCGCGGGATGGCTTGCTCGCCTTTCTCCCACTTGGCAATAGATTGGTCTGACTTATCCATTAGATTGCCGAGGAATTTTTGCGAGAGATCTAATTCAATCCGAATAAACCTAAACTCCTGCCCGGTGATGGGCTGAGGGCTATGGATGATTGTCAGGGCAATAGCTCTGTGCAGCCCATCCAAATTATGGATCGACAGTCCGGTATCTTGGCCAGATTTGTGGACTTCAAAGCCATTTTTTAGCCAGATATTGTCCAGCCCGCAACCGATGTATTGATACATAGTTAATTCCATACTGTAATGATTAGGCATTTATTGCCGTCTCGTTCTACCAGTTTCGCAATCACAGAAACATGGTCACCTGCAGTAATTCTGGACAGCTTGCACTTCCAGCCCCGCTCGTTTCGAGTATCCCATTCGAATTGACCGGTCAATTCACCATTTTTAAGCACGTTGAGTATCTGTCGGTCCGTGACATTACGCTGCTGTTGTCGGTCGCGGGTATGATTAAGAATGATTAGGCTTCCAGTCTCCTGTGAGGCTATACGCCTTATTTCAGGAAGGGCCTTTGCTTTAGTAATCCAAGGTAGGAGCGAAATATTACTCTTCTTCGCCATGCGCAAATCCTTTGCTGTGTTTTGATAACCTATAGTTATTATAGGTGCGTGTTTCTGGTTATGCAATCTGCGTCCCCAAATTTGTCAGCGAGTCGTCTATATCTGCGACAACTTAGAATCTCACCGTTAACCATCCGCAACAATTTAAGTTGACAGTGAAATCTGTCGCTCTATCATTGGCCGATCTGACTGACAATGATGGAGTTCCGGCTATGGCAGCCTCGCAAGACAATACAATCCGCAACAACTGGCAGCGCGAAGAAGTTCTGGCGCTATTTAATCAGCCGTTTAATGATCTGCTGTTTGATGCTCAGGTGATGCATCGTCGCCATTTCAATCCCAATCAGGTGCAGTTGAGCACCTTGCTGTCGATCAAAACCGGCGCCTGTCCTGAAGATTGTAAGTACTGCCCTCAGAGTGCTCGCTACGATACCGGTCTGGAAAAAGAGAAACTGCTGGAAATCGAGGCGGTGATTGAGGCGGCGAAAGCGGCTAAGGCCAGTGGTTCCAGCCGTTTCTGTATGGGTGCTGCCTGGCGCTCTCCCCACGATCGGGATATTCCAAAAGTCGCCCATATGATTCGCGAAGTGAAGGCCTTGGGTCTGGAGACTTGCATGACGCTGGGTATGCTTAGCGAAGAGCAGTCGGAGAAGCTGGCCAGTGCCGGTCTCGACTACTACAACCATAATCTCGATACCTCTAAAGAATTCTACGGTGAGGTGATTACCACCAGAACCTACCAAGACCGTCTCAATACTCTGTCCAATGTGCGTAATTCAGGCATGAAAGTCTGTGCCGGTGGGATTGTCGGTATGGGTGAGAAGCAGCAGGATCGTGCGGGCTTGTTAATGGAGTTGGCTAATTTGCCGCGGCATCCGGAGTCTGTGCCGATCAATATGCTGGTTAAAGTCGCGGGTACGCCCATGGCCGATCAGGCGGATCTGGATCCCTTTGAGTTTATTCGCACTATCGCCGTGGCTCGTTTGATGATGCCTAAGTCCTATGTGCGTCTTTCGGCTGGCCGTGAAGATATGAATGAGCAGATGCAGGCTATGGCCTTTATGGCAGGCGCTAATTCGATTTTCTATTGCGAGAAATTGCTCACTACGCCGAACCCCAAAGCCAATACCGATATGCAGTTGTTTGAGCGTCTGGGTATTTCCCCTGAGCCTTTTCATGTGGATAAAACCAATGACGAGCAGGAAGCTGAGTTACATCAAACACTCTCGGACGTTAAGACTGATTCGCAGTTTTATCGCGCCGGTTAGTTCTCTCAATGAACTCTATGGACGCGACACTTCAGGCGCAGTTAAATCTGCGCCGTGAAGAGCACCTCTATCGGACGCGTCTCAATGTCGCCTCGGGCTGTTCCTCGACTTTGTCGGTTGAGGGCCGATCGTTAATCAATTTTTGCAGCAATGATTATCTGGGCCTTGCTGGCCATCCTGATATTAGTCTGGCTCTCAAGCAGGCGGCTGATATATATGGTACCGGCAGCGGTGCCTCGCATCTGGTCAGCGGCCATTCTGTGGTTCACCAAGAACTTGAAGAACAGCTGGCTGAGTATACTGGCCGCCCGAGGGCGCTATTATTTTCTACCGGTTATATGGCCAATATTGGGGCGATTAACGCCTTGATTGGACGCCGTGATCTGATCCTCCAAGATCAGCTTAATCATGCTTCGTTACTCGATGGTGGGCGTCTTTCCCAAGCGGATTTTAAACGCTACAAACATGTTGATATGGCCAGCCTTGATCAGCGTCTCGAACAGTCCAGTGCTGAGCGCAAGCTGATTGTCACCGACGGTGTCTTCAGTATGGATGGCAATCTGGCACCGCTGCGCGAGATCAGCAGCTTGGCGAAAAAGCACAGTGCTTGGCTGATGGTCGATGATGCTCACGGTGTCGGCGTGCTGGGTCAGCAGGGCGGTGGTCTGGTTGAAGAATTCAATATGTCTGTCGAGGAGGTGCCTGTTTTGGTCGGCACTCTGGGTAAAAGCTTTGGTACCTTCGGCGCTTTTGTCGCCGGTAGCGAGGCGCTGATCGAAACCCTGATTCAATATTCACGCAGTTATATTTACACCACGGCACTGCCCCCGGCGATTGCCGCGGCAACCATTGCTAGCTTGCAAATTGTCCGTGAAGAAACCTGGCGTCGCGATAAGCTAGGGCAGCTAGTGGCACGTTTTCGCCGTGGCGCCAAGCAGATCGGTCTACAGTTGGCGGAATCGAATACCCCTATACAGCCGGTGTTAATTAATAACGATGAAAAGGTTATGCAGGTAGGCCAGCAGCTGCGTGCCGCGGGTTTTTTGGTGGGAGCCATTCGCCCGCCCACTGTGCCTGTGGGTACTGGCCGATTGCGGATCACCTTTTCCGCGAACCACAGCGAAGAGCAAGTGGACCAATTAGTCGCTGCTCTGGATAGTCTTGATCTTACGGCTGTAGTCTGATGAATGCCTTTGTAGCATCACCGACGGCGCCTTCTGCGAGCTCCGCCTTAATAAACTATCCCTGCACTGGCCTGCGTCTTTATGCGCAGCCTTTGGTGTTGTTGCACGGTTGGGGAATGGATAGCCAGATCTGGGCTGAGCTACCACGGCAGTTGAGCCAGTTTGCCGATGTGATTACCTTGGACCTGCCGGGCTTTGCCCAGTCTCCGACCCTAAAGAATTATTCTGAGACGGATCTCCATCAGTGGATGGCAGAGTTGCTGCCAGAGTGCTGTTATTTGATTGGTCTGTCCCTCGGTGGAATGCTCTGTAGTGGTTTTGCTGCGCGCTATCCACAGCGTGTGGCAGGCTTAATTACGCTTTCGAGTAATATTCATTTTGTCGCCACTGAGTCCAATTCAGCGGCCTTGGATCGTCAGCAATATCTCGGATTTCTTGAGGCCTATGGTGATGATCCACAGAGTTGTTTAAAGCGCTTTGTGGCTTTGCAGGCTCAGGGTGATCAGCAGCAGCGACAGTTGATACGACAGTTGCGCGGTATGCAGGTTGTTCTCGACAGTGACAGTGGTGCTCAGTTACTGAAACTGCTTGGGGCGATTGATAACCCGCTTTCAATAAGCCAGCTAGTTTGTCCGACACTGACGATATTGGGTGAGGGCGATGCTTTGGTGCCGGTTACCTGTGGCGACCAGATTGCCAGTCTCAATAGCAAAATAGAGGTCGCTGTGATTAAAGGTGCAGGCCATCTGTCGCATCTGACTCAGCCAGACACTGTTCTTGAACAGATCAAAAGCTTTCTCGATCATCAACTCTATGCACTGGATAAGGCAAAGGTAGCAGACTCTTTTGGTCGTGCGGCGCATAAATATGATGGTGCGGCGCTGTTGCAGCACCAGGTGGGTGAAGAACTGATTGCCGGATTAGTGGCAAACTCCGAGCTTAAAAAGCTGATAGATCTGGGCTGCGGTACCGGTTATCACTGGGGACATCTACAGGCTCAATTTCCCAGTGCTCAGGTCACCGGTGTGGATCTCTCTCCGGCAATGCTTGCCTATGCAGCCAGTCGGCACCCAGAGGGTCATTGGCTCTGTGGTGATGCTGAGGATCTACCTTTAGAAGATCAGTCTCAAGAGCTGATATTCTCTAATTTCGCCTTGCAGTGGTGCAGTGATTTGCCGCGCCTCTGTGGCGAACTCTTGCGGGTGCTTAAGCCCGGCGGTCAACTCTGTTTTGCGGTGCCCGGGCCTCAGACCTTATCTGAACTGCGCGGTGCCTGGCAACAGGTTGATACTGAGATTCATGTGAACCGTTTTTACAGTCTCGGTGACTGGCAGTCCGCCCTTGAACAGGCAGGTTTTAGTCAGGTTGAATTGCAAACGACTAATCAGCTTCAGCGGCACAGCTCGGTGCGGGAACTATTGATGGAATTAAAAAATGTTGGCGCGCACAATAACAATGCCGGCAAGCAGAATACACTGACCGGCAAGCAGCATTTGCAGGCGCTCTATGCTGCCTACGAAGATTACCGACAGGCCGATGGGACTATCCCGGCGACCTGGGAAATCATCCGCGTCCGCGCGATCGCATAGATGGTCTAGATGGCCTAGATGGTCTAGATGGCATAACAGCAAGGTAGATTAAGACAGATGGCAAAACAGTGGTTATTTATTACCGGCACCGATACGGATGTGGGCAAAACCGTGGTCGCCTGTGGCTTTTTAGCTGCGGCTAATCAGCAGGGCCTGCGCACGGCGGCGATTAAGCCAGTAGCTGCGGGCTGTGAAATTACCGAGCAGGGCATGACTAATACTGATGCGCTGCAACTGCAGGCCGCTGCCAGTCATAAGCTCGCCTATCAGCAGATCAACCCCATCGCTCTAGTACCGGCTATCGCACCTCATATAGCCGCGGCTGAGGCCGGTGTGCAAATGTCGGCATCACGCCTTGTAGGCTATTGCCGTGGTGTCTCTCTGATGCCGGTGGATACGGTGATCATCGAAGGCGCTGGCGGTTGGCGAGTGCCAATTAATTCTCGAGAAACCCTTGCCGATGTGGCCCGAGAGCTCGAGTGCGCCGTAATAGTAGTGGTGGGTATGCGCCTCGGTTGTCTCAATCATGCGCTGCTGACTATGGAAGCGATCCGCCGCGACGGATTGCAGATTGCCGGGTGGGTGGCGAATATTCTCGATCCAGAGATGCCGCGCTTGCAGGCAAATATTGATACACTGAAGCAATTCATTAATGAGCCCTGTTTGGGCACTGTGCCGAGATTGGATGATTTGTCACCCGAGCAGGTGGCGACATTTCTCACTGTCCCAGGGCAATAAAATAGCTTAAAACCAGTTTATAGAGAGCAGAAAAATGGCTGAAGAAAACAAATTATCCGACGAAGATTTAGCGCGCGTCCGCTCAGTGACTAACAGCGGTTACAACAGCACAGAGCGTCAGCCGTTCCGCCCCTTGCGTCTGCTTGCAGTGCTCTGGGTTGTGGTTTCAGTACTCGGTGGCGTCAGCTGGTTGATCGGTAAGAACACCGGTTTTCTCTAACTTTAAGTAAAGAAAGTAAAAATGGGTTTGCGCGGCTTTCGTCAAACCCCACAAGCTGTTTGAAGGGAATCAATTCTATGCTGGTTGAAGCACGATCTTTTGATGCCCTTGGCGGCGACTTTGACCCGCAGTTTGATCCGCTGTTAAAGCGTATTTATCTGGCTCGCGGTGTCACCCAACAAGCTGCTCTGCAACGCCAACTCTCCTGTCTGCCTTCCCCTTCTACCATGCTTGGTATAGAGACTGCAGTGCCGATCTTGGTCGCGGCGCTGACCGAGCAAAAGCGCGTTTTAATTGTCGGCGACTTCGATGCCGACGGTGCCACCAGTTCCGCTTTAATGGTCTTGGCTCTCACTGCCATGGGTTATTCTCATGTAGATTTTTTAGTGCCCAATCGTTTTGATTATGGCTATGGCCTGACCCCGGAAATTGTTGATCTGGCTGCCGAGCGCGAGCCGCAATTGCTGATCACCGTAGATAATGGCATCTCCAGTATTGAAGGAGTCGATAAAGCCAATAGTCTGGGTATGCAGGTTATAGTCACCGATCACCATTTGCCCGGTGCTACCTTACCCAATGCGGCGGCCATCGTTAATCCCAATCAGCCCGGCTGTACCTTTGTCACTAAGAACCTTGCAGGTGTGGGCGTCGCCTTCTATCTGCTCAGTGCTCTCCGCGGTCAACTGCGGGCCAATAATTGGTTTGCTGAGAACAATATTCCCGAACCTAATATGGCCACTTGGCTGGATTTGGTGGCACTGGGAACCGTGGCCGATGTGGTGCCATTGGATCAGATTAATCGCGCGCTGGTGCATCAGGGGTTGATGCGTATTCGCGCCGGGCACTGCAGACCAGGCATTAAAGCACTGCTGACCATCGCCGGGAAAAATCCTCAGCGATTGGTGGCCACAGACCTGGGTTTTGCCCTGGGTCCTCGACTGAATGCCGCTGGTCGTCTCGATGATATTTCTCTGGGTATTCAATGTCTGCTGACCAGTGATCCGCAGTTGGCCATGGATACCGCACGTGAACTGGATGAACTGAATCAAGATCGCAAAGTGATTGAGCAGGATATGCAGCGCGAGGCCTTAAAGATTGTCGAACAGATTCCCCTCTCCTTAGAAGGCGAAGTGCCACCGGCTCTCTGTCTGTTTCAGCCGGAGTGGCATCAGGGTGTGGTGGGTTTGCTCGCCTCCAGAATCAAAGAAAAATACCATCGTCCGGTGATTGCCTTTGCTCGGGGTGACAATGGTCAGCTCAAGGGGTCGTCGCGCTCGATTCCCGGCCTGCATATTCGCGACGCTCTGGATGCAGTGGCGGCGCAAAATCCCGGTCTAATTAGCAAGTTTGGCGGCCATGCCATGGCGGCGGGTTTAAGCCTTGATGAAGATAAGCTTCCAGCCTTTAAGGAAGCCTTTCAGCGCCAAGTGGCGCAGCTTTTGAGTGCCGATGATCTACAGGCGAAAATTGCCACCGATGGTGAATTGATTCAACAGCAACTATCCATGCACACCGCTGAGCTGTTGCGCGACAATGGCCCCTGGGGTCAGCTATTTCCCGAGCCCTGCTTTGACGGGGATTTCGAAGTTCTGCAGCAGCGCATTGTTGGCGAGAAACATTTAAAGCTGGTGCTGGCGCCAGTGAGCAAAAGTGGTCAAAAGCAACCACATGCAGGTATAGACGCCATATGGTTTAACGCCGATACTGCGGTCTGGCCGAGCAGCCATCATCGCCTTGTGCGCTGTGTTTATCGCTTAGATATCAATGAATATCGCGGCCAGCAATCACTGCAATTAATGATTCAGTTTTTAGAGCCTTTAGCGCCCTTAGCTGATAGAGAGCCCTTAGCTAATTAAGAGCCCTTAGCGGATTAAAAAGCCTTTAGCTGATAGAAAGCCCTCAGCCCATAGAGAGCCCTCAGCCCATAGAGAGCCCTCAGCCCATAGAGAGCCCTCAGCCAATTGAGAGCCCTCAGCCAATCGAGAGCAGCATTAAAGCAGTAAAAAAATAATAATAAAACCGCTTTAAAAGGATTCACCTTGAGTATTAAAACCGATCTGCGGGCAGACCTTGTCTTGCTATTAACCGCGTTTATCTGGGGCCTCGCCTTTGTCTTTCAGCGTTCAGGTATGGACCATATTGGGCCCATCACTTTTACCTTTGGACGCTTTTTTATCGGTGCTCTGGCGATCTTGCCGCTGTGGTATTGGATGGAAAAGCCGAAACAGATTTTTGCCTTTAATAAGGTTAATAAGCAGGCTGCTCTGCTAGGGCTAGTGTTAACCGGCGGTATGCTGCTGCAACAGTGGGGCATGGTTTACACCACTGCCGGTCGCGCTGGATTCTTAACCGGTGTCTATATTGTCTTTGTGCCCTTAATCGGCCTGTTTTTTCGCAATAAAACCGAGTGGCCCACCTGGTTGGGAATGGTAATGGCCCTCGGCGGTCTCTACTTTATGGCGCAGATCGACAGCGATGAGATTTTTATCGGTGACATATTAGTGCTTGGCAGCTCCGTGCTCTTCGCCCTGCATATTATCTTTACCGGTATCATTGCCAATAACACCTCGCCGTTCCGTTTGATCTTTGTGCAGTTCTCCGTGGCCTCATTAATTACGGCTATTTTGGTGCCAATCTTTGAAGGCTGGAACTGGCAGGGTATCTTGGATGCTGGGGTCGCCTTATTGTATGTGGGTGTGCTGTCATCGGCAGTGGGCTTTACTTTGCAGGTTGTAGGCCAGCGTACCGCGCCTTCGTCCCACACGGCGATTATCCTCAGCTTTGAAGCAGTGTTTGCCGCGTTCTGTGGCTGGTGGATATTGGATGAAATACTCACCCGTCCTGAAATGATTGGCTGTGGTCTAATTCTGGCTGGTGGTTTGGTGTCACAGTTAAAATCATTGTTAACCCCGACGCCGGGTGAGCCGATTCAGCATCCCTATGGGACGAACTAAGCCAGTAACTAAGTACCCGCCGGATGGCACTTTAATCCGCCGATGGCACTTATGTTACTGATCCGTTGTCATAGTTTGCGGAGTATATTTTTCAACAGGGAATGGTATAGGGCAGATTATGAATAGACGTAAATGGTTACAGCAATTATCACTCGGCCTGATTGGCTTTGTCGGTGCCGCTAAACTTTGGGCATTTGAAAAACTAGAACTCTCCAAAGATCAGTGGCGTGAGCGCTTAACGCCATCTCAGTACCGTATTTTGCGCGACGAGGGCACGGAGCCAGCTGGCAGCAGTGCGCTTAACGATGAACATCGAGATGGCCAGTATCACTGTGCTGGTTGTGATCTGGCGCTGTTTAGTTCGGTGATGAAATATGAGAGCGGCACTGGCTGGCCTTCATTCTTTGACCATATAGAAGATCATCTGGAGACCAAGACTGATTATAAATTGATCTGGCCGCGCACTGAATATCACTGTGCTCGCTGCGGCGGTCATCAGGGCCATGTCTTCGATGATGGTCCCAAGCCTACCGGGCAGCGTTGGTGTAACAATGGTCTGGCGCTTAATTTTGTGCCCAAGGCGTAGTGGTTGTTTCGTTAACGGCTTTATTCCATTAAGAGCTCTACTCCTTTAAGGGTTCCACTCCATTAAGGGTTCTATGTAACCCTTAATCACTTCCTTAATAATCGGTTGCGCCAGAGCTGTTGGGTGCAGCCCATCTTCCTGAATCATACCTTCGGTAATACTGAGTTCTTCCAGCTGGAAGGGGATCAGCAGCACATTTTCGGCTTCCGATAACTGCGGATAGACCGCGGCAAAGGCATCGGAATAACGACGGCCATAATTGGGTGGCAGGCGCATTCCAAACAGGACTGGCTCGGCGCCAGCTTCTCGAACTAGATTAATCATTGCCTGCAAGTTGCTCTTCATCAGATTCAAGGGCTGGCCGCGGAGGCCATCGTTGCCACCCAGTTCCAGCAACACATAATCTGGGCTGAACTCTTGCAGCAGGCGTGGCAGCCTATTTAAACCGCCACCGGTGGTGTCGCCGCTGATGCTGCCATTGATAATGCGGTGGTCATCGCCAAAGTCTTTATCCAGTAAGGCGACCCAACCGCTCTCCTGATTGATCCCATAACCCGCGCTGAGGCTATCGCCTAAGACCAGCAAGGTTGATCCATAAGTGTTGGCACCCAGTAAGATAAACAGGCAACATACGTGCGTGATGAAAGGTCGAATAACAGAAGGCCGCATAAATAATCTCAATACAATTTTTTTCGTTTAATTCGCTGCCCAGTGTAGGCATTTTTAGACGTAATGGATATTTCAAATGATCGAAGTTAGCAATATCAGCAAGCAGGTTACAACTACTGAAGGTACGCTCACCATTTTAGATGGGATCAATCTCTCTCTGGCCGCAGGTGAAAGCCTGGCCATTGTTGGGCCGTCGGGTTCCGGTAAGTCGACACTCTTGGGTATCCTGGCGGGTCTGGATCTGCCTAGCTCAGGTTCAGTTAGCCTCAATGGCCAGGATATTACTGCTATGGACGAAGAGGGCCGCGCCGCTGTGCGAGCCAAGACGGTGGGCTTTGTCTTTCAATCCTTTCATCTATTGCCTGGTTTGACTGCACTGGAGAATGTGGCTCTGCCATTAGAGCTACAGGGTGATAAAGAGGCGCTTAAAACCGCTGCCTATTATCTGCAGCGGGTTGGCCTCGATCATCGCACTACCCATTATCCCCGCCAGCTATCCGGTGGCGAGCAGCAGCGTGTGGCTGTGGCCCGCGCCTTTGCCTGTAGACCGGTTATTCTTTTTGCCGATGAACCCACGGGCAATCTGGATACTGGCACCGGCGAGAAAATTAACGATCTGCTGTTTGATCTGAATAAAGAAGAGGGCACCACTCTGGTGCTGGTGACTCACGAGCACAACTTGGCTGAGCGCTGTGGTCAGCGTCTGGTAATTGCTGCGGGTCAGCAAGTTGCTGACGTTACTGACGTTACGAGAGGCAGCGTAGCCTGATGCAAGCATTGCGAATGTTACTGCGCACTTGGCGCGGCGGGCAGTTAAATCTGATTATCTGGTCACTGGTGTTGGCGGTTGCGGTGGTCACCTCTGTGTCTCTGTTAGCGGAGCGCATTGAGCGGGCCTTAACGGCCCAATCCAGCAGTTTCCTCGCTGCCGATCTAGTGATCAGAAGTAGCAAGCCAATTGATCCTCAGTGGATTGCAGGGGCTCTGGAGCAGCAGGTGGAGAGTGCTCAGGTATTAACCTTTGCCTCCATGGTCTATCACCAAGATGATATGCATCTGGCGTCGATTAAGGCGGTGGAGGCGAGCTATCCCTTGAGAGGTTTACTGCGCCGCACCACCACGCCATTTACCACCGACCCAAGTTTGATAGAAGAGATTGATTACGGTCCAGCTCAGGGTGAAGTCTGGGTCGATGCCCGGCTGTTACCACTGCTCAATATTGAGCTCGGCGATGAGATTGAACTGGGTGAAATTCGTTTAAAAGCTACGCAAATTGTTGTGGAAGAACCGGATAGCGGCGGTTCTTTTGGTGCCTTTGGCGCTCGGGTATTAATGAACTACGGCGATATAGAGGCGGCCGGGATTATTATCCCCGGCAGTAGAGTCACCTATAGATATCTTATGGCCGAGGGTGCCAGTGGCACTGACGGCTTTGCTAACTACAGTGACTGGGTGGAAGAGCAGCTGGATATCCACGATCGTCTGATCACCCCAGATGAAGCTCAGGCCAGTATTGCTGACACCATGGATAAGGGCCGTCGCTTTTTATTATTGGCTGGCAGTATAGGTGTAGTCTTGGCCGGTATCGCGCTGGCCTTGGCGAGTCATCACTTTGCCGCCGGTCAAACTCGACAAGTGGCACTGCTAAAAAGCTGGGGCATTGCTGCCAGTCGGGTGCGCAGCTTGTATCTGCAACAGAGTCTTTGGTTGGGAGTCGGCGGTTCGGCTATCGGCCTGCTGGTGGGCTTTGCCTTCTCTGAAATTCTGATAGCGGTAGTCCGTGAATGGCTGCCGATCTCATTGCCCATGGCCGGTATTCGGCCCTGGATTACCGGTCTGGCTACAGGTTTGCTCTGTCTGGCGGGCTTTACTCTACCAGCAATCTGGCATTTGCCTGCGCAGTCGCCCCTGGCGGTGTTGCGCGATGATGTGCAGGTTGAGCCGGTGAGCTCTGTGGCTCGTGGGTTATTGGGGATCGCCGCTGTCGCTGCGCTGCTGTTTTGGTACAGCAATAATTTATACCTTTCGTTGGCGATCTTGGCTGGCTTCGGGCTCACGGCATTGGCCACGGTGGTGCTTGGTCTGCTGATGCTGCGTCTGGGTAAAAACACTGGTCAAAAGCTCGGCAGTATTTGGCGTTTGGCATCGAGTAATCTCTGGCGGCGCAAATCTCAGAGTATTATTCAGATGGTGGGTTTTTCCGGTGCCATTGCTCTGCTGATGATTATGAGCGTGGTGCGCACCTCGCTGATTGATGAGTGGCGCTGGCAGTTGGCGGATGATGCGCCGAATCATTTCCTCTTGAATGTGGCTCCCTATGAACTTGAGGGAGTGCGGGATTTAGTCACCGATCAAAACCTTGAAACTGCTGGCTGGTACTCCATGGTGCGCGGGCGCCTGACGCAGATTAATGGCGAAGGCATTAGCGATGAACAGCGCGACAAGCACGAGTCGTTTCGCCGTGAATTGAATCTGAGCTGGACCTCAGAGCTGCCCGAGGGCAATAAATTAACCGCGGGCAAGTGGTGGGATGAGTTGGATCTGTCTGGGGATATTGCGCCAGTTTCTCTGGAAGATGAGTTGGCTGGAGAGCTGGGTTTGAAGATCGGCGATGAGCTGACCTTTAGTGTCGGTGGTTTGGTTTTTCAAGCTAGAGTGGCCAGTACTCGCAGTTTGAACTGGGACAATATGACCCCTAACTTTTACTTTCTGTTTCCCGAAGGCCTGTTGGAGAACTATCCGCGGACCAATATGACCAGCCTCTATATTCCTCCGCAGCAGAAGCTGCTGGTCAATGATCTGCTGCGCCAATATCCCACGGTGCAGGTGATTGAGCTGGATAAAATTATCGACCGTATTCGCAGCATTGTCTCTCAGGTCACCAGTGGTCTCGAGGTGATGACATTGCTGATTCTGAGCTGTGGTGTGCTGGTGATGTTTGCCGCGGTGAGTCTGTCCATGTCCGAGCGTCTGCAAGAGAGTGCTATTTTGCGCACATTGGGCAGTTCGAGGCGTTTGATTCTGGGTATTCAGTGGGTCGAGTTTAGCGTGCTGGGATTGATGGCGGGCCTGCTGGCGGCGATTGGTGCCGAGGCTGCGGTGGCTATGTTACAGCGCTTTATGTTTGATCTGCCCTTTAGCTGGCACCCTTGGTTGTGGCTGGTGGGGCCAGTGGCCGGTGGTCTTCTAGTGGGTGTGCTGGGTGTGGGATACAGTCGCAAAGCGGTTACCCAACCGCCATTACAGGTGCTAAATAGCCTTTAAATACTGGCTAAAGGCCCTTTATTTAGTTCTCTAGCTCATCCGCTGCCTCGGCAGCGATGGGGTAGGGCAGCTGGATATGGAAGGTGGTGCCTATATTGATATCTGAGGTCACCGCGATCTTTCCCTGATGTTGCTCAGCGATAATAAACTGGGCAAATGACAGGCGCTCGCCAGCGCTATGCCGTTCTTCGCTGGTGCTACTTTGGTCTTCACTGGCCGCTGTGGCATGACTGCTGGCGAAAAAGGGTTCAAACAGCAACTGCTGCTCTTCGGTGCTCATACCCAAGCCATTGTGCTGAATACGCACCCAGATGGCGTCATAGAACTCGCTGATTTCAATATTGATCGAGGGCGTGTGTTCCGGGTCTTCAATCTTGCCCAGGGCATAGCAGGAGTATCTAAACAGACTGAGAAATACCTGCTGCAACTCTGGCACATGACAGCGCAGTTGGGGCAATTCGTCGGCATAATTGTGGTTGACCAACACATCCTTAAAGCGCAGTCCCTTGGTTACCGAGAGTACATCCGCAGCCAGCTCAACACTGTGATCCATCACCTCAGTGATATTAGCCAGCTGTTTTTCACCGGCGCCAGCGTCGGAGAAGCTCACCAGATTATTCACTACCGAGGCCGCTTGTTGACCGCGAATCAGGGCGTCGTCCAGTAACTCGTGGATGCCGATGGGGTCTATATGCTCTTCAGTGAGATCCAAACGTACGGTTTGCAGATCTTTGAGAATCGCTTGCAGGGGAATATTGATATCCTGGGCCATAACCGAAGCCATTTCACCCATGGATGACATCTTGTCCCGCTGCACCAGCATATTCTCACTCTGCACCCGCTGGGTGACATCGTCCACCATAATGACTACGCCGGTTTCCAGCTGGTCGTGAAGCGGGTAGATGGTGATATCAAAGTGGTACTGTCCACGCTGGCTATATTTAACAGTGAGTGTTTTATCTTCGTCCTGAGCCTGTTTAATCTGCTCTGGGGTGACCGCAATCGTGGGATAGGCCTGCCATAAATTTTTGCCCAGCACTCTATCGGAGGGCAGGCTGCTAATCTCTTCGGCGCGGCTATTCCACTGGGTAATCTCTCCACTCTTATTGAGGCCGATTAGCATCAGCGGCATGGAGCGCAAAATATTGGTGATATAGGATTCGGAAAGACGCAGCTTGGTGGTGGTGTCCCGGTGCTCGGTAATTTCCGCTTCCAGGGCTTGATTGCTCTGCTGTAATAGCCCATTGGCATTATCTAGAGTCGCGGTGCGCTCTTTGACGCGATCTTCTAGCTGCGCGCGTATCTCTTCGAGGTCGCGGTTGTAGCGGCGTGCGGCGCGACGGGTAAAGGCTAGACGAATGGCGGTGATAGATAGGGCGACAATTAAGATGCCACTGGAAAAATTCGCCACATACTGCCAGTTGGTGTTGCCATCTTCTAAGCGTACAAACCAAAACACATCAGCTGTGACGATCTGGCTGAAGAACAGGACGAATAGCGCGGTGATATTTTTCAACGGGTTCAACCTATGTAGGGCTCATAGAAATTTCAGTGGACTGCCATTATAGCCATGAAAATCGTCCTGTCAGGTAACAATTCAAAGAGAAGCAATCAATGCTGCTGATTCAAGCCTGTTATGCAGGCAGGTGCTCTGGTGATGTTGCGGGATAAGGGTCTTTAAACCAAGGGTTAAACCTTTGGGCAGAGTATTCAAAGTTGAACTATATTTGACCTAAAAGACAAGCATGTCTATTACTAATGCTTGGCCTACTAATAACTACCTATTAACTGCCGATTAACAATCGATATTAATAATCAGTCTCTCAAAAACTGCGCAAGGAATCGCCGCCCTATGAATACGCCAGACGTTATCAGCACCACCGTGTATGACCTTATACTCGCTAGCCCGATGACCAAGATAAAAGACGTAGAGCCAGAGCAGGTGCTCAGTGAAATTAAGATGGATTCCCTGGAAAAGCTGTCCATGGCCATGGATCTGGAAGAGGCTTTTAAAATAGAGATGAGTGATGAGGATATTGAAGGCTTTAAAACCGTGTCTGATGTGATTGGCTACGTGCAGCGAGCGGTGGATAGTCCAGTGAGCACCTAAGTTCTCTCTTAGAATAACCTGCTATTTATGCTGATTAGGCAGATTTTAGCTCCTCTGATGTTCACTGGGGGGGCAGCTATATGTAATATTTTTGAAAAAGTTATATTAAACGAAGATCAGAGGTGGGGTTTTCCCCTGCTTTGGAGTCTTATAGGTTAGAACTGATTAATAAGTAAACGAATGTTTTTTCTAGCAGCTGTTTAGAGATAACTTACTTATATGTTTTGCCTTGAGATATTGAGTTTTTCCGCTCCTGCTGATCTGCGTTACTCCCCCCTTTTATCCGGCAGGGGCTTTTTTCTCCTTCAAAATAGTCTCTATTACTTCCGTTGTTTATCAACCTGGGTTCGTATTAAAAACCGCCTAGCGAATAGGGAACTCAGCAAAAACCAGACAACGAAAAAGCGGCCCAAGGGCCGCTTTTTCGTTTTCGCTAATATAACTTCTAGCTGCGTTTTAACCACATTTAGAGTCGCCGCAGTTCAGGCAGGTCATACAGCCATCCATCATAATGGTGGCCTTAACACTGCACTTTTTACACAGCTCAGCAGCGGGTGGAAAGTCATTGGTTTCTACCGCAGGGGCACTAGCTGCTACAGGAGCGCTAGTGGCGCCTTCAAACTGAGTGCGTTTCTCATCCATAATTTTCTGCTGGTGCTCTGGAATCTCCGGCTTTTTCAGCATGCCGATCTTCTGTAGGTGATCTTCAATCGCCCATCCGATCTCAGCGACTAATGAGGGCATAAACTTGCCGCCGGGCTTAAAGTAACCGCCCTGTGGATCAAAAACCGCCTTGAGCTCTTCAACCAGGAAAGTGCAGTCGCCACCTTTGCGGAATACGGCGGAGATAACGCGGGTCAGAGCAACAATCCACTGAAAGTGATCCATGTTCTTGGAGTTAATAAACACTTCAAATGGGCGGCGCAGCTCGTGATCCGTGCCTTCATTCAAGATGATATCGTTAATCGTCAGATACAGCGCATGGTCCGACATTGGCGTCTTGATTTTGTAGGTACTGCCAGCCAGTGCTTCAGGTCGTGAGACCTTTTCGTGCATCTGGATGATATTGCTCTCAGCGACTTTGGTTTTCGCTTCTTTAGTCTGCTCTTCGTTGGCTACTGTGTAGCCAACGATTTTCTGTCCAATTTTCTTAGTCATTTTGGTCCTCTCAGGGTTCTACGGAATTGGGTTAGCTTGATCAGAATTTACCGTAGTAACCTTCTTTCAATGCATCAAATAGGTTGGCGGCGGTATGGGTTTCACCGTCGTACTCAACCTCTTCATTACCTTTAAACTCGACTTTGGAACCGTCTTCCAGGGTAAAGCTATAGGTGGTGTTTTCGAGATCTTTCTCAGTTACCAAGACACCCTGGAACGCTTCTGGATTAAAGCGGAAGGTGGTGCAACCTTTAAGGCCTTTCTCAGCGGCATAGAGATAGATATCTTTAAAGTCTTCGTAGTCACAATCCGTTGGCACATTGATTGTCTTCGAAATTGAAGAATCTACCCACTTCTGTGCTGCTGCCTGAATATCAACGTGGGCTCTCGGCATAATGTTCTCGGAGCTCATAAAGTAATCGGGCAGTGCCTCTTCTTCGCTGGTGCCGTAAGGCATAGCTTTGCTGTTGATCAGTGTGCGATAAGCCAGCAGCTCATAGGAGAAAACATCAACTTTCTCTTTCGACTTCTTGCCTTCGCGGATCACGTTGCGGGCGTAGTGATGAGCGAAGCTTGGCTCGATACCATTACTGACGTTATTGGCCAATGACAGAGAAATGGTACCAGTGGGGGCAATTGATGAGTGGTGGCTGAAACGACAGCCCTCTTTAATAATGGATTCGATCAGCTCTGGGGCAACAGTGGCAATGGTCTGCATATACTTGCTGTACTTGCCGAGCAATACTTTGCCCTTGAGGCTATCGCCGACTTTAATACCGTCTGCAGCCAGCTCTGGACGCTTAAATAGCAGCGCCGCAGTGACTTCAAAGTCGTCTTCCATAATCGGTGCTGGACCTTTTTCACGGGCCAGTTCAAGACCGGCTTGAAGACCAGCAACCGCCATGTCGCGAGCGATACGATCTGTGAATTCCAATGAATCCTCATCGCCATACTTCATTTGCAGCATCGTGATAGTTGAGCCCAGTCCAAGGAAGCCCATACCGTGGCGACGCTTGTACTCAATTTCTTTGCGCTGGTTTTCCAATGGCAGGCCATTGATCTCCACCACGTTGTCGAGCATACGGGTAAATACAGCCACTACTTCAGCGTACTCTGCCCAGTCGAAATAGGCATCTTTGGTGAACGGGTTGCGCACAAACTTGGTCAGGTTCACAGAACCCAACAGGCAGCTGCCGTAAGGGGGCAGAGGCTGTTCACCACAGGGGTTGGTGGCGCGGATATCTTCGCAGAACCAGTTGTTGTTATTCTTATTGACCTGATCAATCAGGATAAAGCCTGGCTCAGCATAGTCGTAAGTGGACGACATAATCGCGTTCCACAGTTTCTGCGCGCGAATAGTTTCATAGATGCGACAGGCCACTAGACCGGCATCATTGCTGTGGTAGTTTTCGGTCGTTGGGAAGGGCTTCCAGACAACATCGTCGCCTTTCAGATCAATGCCACCGTCAATTTCTTTGGCGCTGATTGGGAAGGTCAGGTCCCAATTGCCATCGTTGCGTACTGCTTCAATAAACTCTTCGGTAATCAACAGGGACAGGTTGAACTGTCGCAGACGACCGTCTTCACGTTTGGCGCGAACAAAATCAAATACATCTGGATGACTGACATCAAAGGTCGCCATCTGGGCACCGCGACGGCCACCGGCAGAAGAGACGGTGAAACACATCTTGTCGTAGATATCCATAAACGACAGTGGGCCAGAGGTGTAGGCGCCGGCGCCGGACACATAGGCACCTTTAGGGCGCAGTGTGGAGAATTCATAACCGATGCCACAGCCTGCTTTAAGGGTCAGACCGGCTTCAAGATTGCGCTCGAGAATACCGAGCATTGAATCGGGCACTATACCGGATACAGTGCAGTTGATCGTTGAAGTAGCTGGCTTGTAGGCCTGAGCACCGGCATTGGAGATAATACGTCCAGCTGGAATCGCACCGTGCTTAAGAGCCCAGACAAAACGCGCTTGCCACTCTTTGCGCAGGCTTTCGTCTTCAACATCAGACAGCGCCTTGGCGACTCGTGAATAGGTTGCATCGATGTCGGCATCAACTGGGTTGTTCTGCTTATCTTTGAGACGGTATTTTTTGTCCCAGATATCCAGTGAAGCTTCTTGGAAGACAATTTCAGGTGTTTTCTTTGACGCTTTCACGGCTTTTAATTTGGTTGCGGTGCTCATTGGCTGACCTTTTTTGTTTGTTTTCTGTTTGTCTCATTCGGGGCTAGGCTCGGGAGACCGGCTGTTGCCTAGCGCCAGTTGATTCTGGTGTTATTTTTGTGCCCTCATTGTTCTTTTTAGCGCCTTGTTAGCCAGGCCGAAGTTGTGAGTGCGAACAGGAGTTTATCCTACATGGTGTGTCATGCAACCCTTAATCCACTATATCTTGTGTTTAATTGTTAATGTTTCCATAAATTCTGTGGGTAAGTCATTGATAATCTTGTGGATAAATCCCTGTGATCCCTAGCCTGTCTGGTATTGTTGAAATAACTGACCGGCGCTAATAAACCGGTCACGTTGCTGCTGCGTATAAAACGTGTAATTGTTCCAAGGCAAGGCTGATATAGCATGGCAACGTTGTGCCGGTCCGGCGACTTGGCTAAACTAGCGACCCTGCCAAAAGCAGAATTTAATCTAGCTTAAGATCGCTGCTTAGAAGGCTGTTTAAATCTTGTAAATAGTCGCGTAAATAGGCGAGTAGTTAGTCGCGTAATAAAAAATGTAATTCATTCGAACTGCGGTCTGCCCATGGGGCATCGACTGCGATCTATTGAGGCGTTTCATGGATATTTTTGACTTCTCCGACGGCCGTGAAGGCTACTACGGAGAGTACGGTGGTGTTTTTCTTCCCGAAATTTTGCAGGCAACTATTGAGGAGCTCCTCGCGTGTTTCCGCGAATGCAAAGCTGACCCCAAGTTTTGGCAGGACTATGTGGCACTGTTGCAAAACTACTCCGGACGTCCAACCCCCATAACCCATCTGGAAAACCTCTCACGGAAACTGGGTGGAGCGCAGATCTATGTTAAGCGCGATGATCTCAATCACACTGGATCCCACAAGATCAATAATGTGATGGGCCAGGGTCTGCTCTGTCAGCGTTTGGGTAAATCCAAGGTGATCGCTGAGACCGGTGCCGGGCAACACGGTTTTGCCACGGCCACCATGGCCGCCAAATTTGGTTTTGAGTGCAAAATTTATATGGGTGCGGTGGATGTGGCACGCCAGCGTCCCAATGTATTCTGGATGGAAAATCTCGGTGCTGAGGTGATAGCAGTAGAAGATGGCCAGAAAACTTTAAAAGATGCAGTCAATGAATGTATGCGTGACTGGGTCACCAATATGGCCGACACCCACTACATTCTCGGTACTGCCTGTGGTCCCCACCCGTTCCCAGAAATGGTTAGCTGGTTCCAATCGATTATTGGTCTCGAAGCCCGCGAGCAGATGCTCAAGCAGGCCGGACGTCTGCCCGATCGTGTCTATGCCTGTGTCGGTGGCGGCTCCAATGCCATGGGTATCTTCCAGGGCTTTATGGACGACGATGTCGAGTTGATCGGTTCCGAGGGCGGTGGTCATGGTGTCGGTTCCTATATGCACTCTTCACGTCTGGCCTATGACGATGCTACTGTAGGTGTCGCTCAGGGTTACAAGACCTACTTCCTACAGAACGACGAAGGCAATATGAATGAAACCCACTCTGTTGCGGCGGGTCTCGACTATATTGGCGTCAACCCGATCTTTGCTCATCTCCACGATCAGGGCAAAGTGCGGTTTGAAGCGGCCACCGATGTGGAAGTGAAGGAGGCGCTCAAACTGACCATGCGCACCGAGGGTTTGATCCCGGCGCTGGAAAGTACTCACGCTTTTGTGACGGCTATTAAAGAAGCACCGACTATGGGCAAGGACCAGATTATTCTGATCAACCAGTCCGGTCGTGGCGACAAAGATATCTTTACCATTGCCGATGCCCTGGACGACGCCAAGTGGAAGTCGTTTATCGGTGGCAAGGCGGATCAATACCGCGCGGAGAATAACTAATGGGTCTGCAACGTTTTATTGCCGAGCGCAAACAGAGCAAAGATATTTTGGTGATGGCCCATGTGGTCTGCGGTTATCCCTCCTTTGAAGAGAACCTTCAAGAGCTGGAGATTATGGCCGAGGCCGGTGTCGATCTGGTGGAGCTACAGTTTCCCTTCTCTGAGCCCAGTGCCGATGGCCCGCTGTTTGTGCGCGCCAACGAACAGTCGCTAAAATCCGGTACCACAGTTGATCAGTGTTTTGACTTTATGAAACTGGTCAGTGCAAGGTTCCCGTTTAAAGTCTTGATGATGGGTTATTACAATACCGCCTTTAAAATGGGAGAAGTGGCTTTTGTAACGCGTGTTAAAGAATCTGGTGGTGTCGGTTATATTCTGCCTGACCTGCCTATTGAAGAGTCAGCTGAGTTGCACCGTCTGTCGGAAGAAGCGGGTATAGAACCAATTATTTTGATGACGCCTACCACCAGCGACGCTCGCTTGGTCAAGCTCGGCGCGGTTAGCCGCGGTTTGGTTTATGTGGTTGCACGCAAAGGTGTTACTGGTTCGAAAACTCAGATGGGTGATGATGTTCTGGCGCTGATTGAACGCTGTCGTCAACACACCGATGTGCCTTTGGGTGTGGGTTTTGGTATCAGCAGCAAGGCTGATGTAGATGTATTGCGCGGCCATGCGGATATCGCCATTGTTGGCACCGCGGCATTGAAAATCTGGGAAGAGGGCGGAGCACCTGCGCTGCGTTCGTTCTTTGCGGAGTTGATGGCCTGAGCTAGTTAGGCGTTTCTTGGCTGGCTGAGAAGCGCCAGTCATTGATCAATTGATTCTCCACCTCTTCAAGGGGTGGGTAATCCCCCCAAGTCACTTTATCGACACAGACTAGATGGGCTCCCAGGGCTGAACTGATTGGTCCATACCAGCAGGGTAGAGATGCGTCCCCTAATTGCTCTTGCCTCTGTTCAATAGTCATTAAACTGTCGACAAAGCTTTGGCCGTAGACCCTCTCGAACTCTATTGATGATGTGGCAGCATATTGCTCGCTGCGATCCCCCACCGGCGCTTGGCCGGTATTTAGCGCTTGCTCAGCCATTTGGAAAACCTGGCCACCGTGCTTGGCGGTGGCGAAGCTAACAACGTCTAGCCAAAATTTTGATGGGTTGCGATAGCGCTTTTTATTGAGCTGATAAAACACCTCTAATTCGGCGCTACTGGGTAGTTGCTGGGTGGTCACATTTTTAGTTAGCCCGGCTAACTTTGACTGCATTGCCGAACTATCTGTGGTGCTGTCGATATCGGCGCCAATACCTGGCACTTCCACAATTGACTCGCTAAACAGCTGGCTATTGATAAGCTCCTGCAAGGCCTCGCTGTCGGCATTGGTCAATGCATCCAGGCTACGTGCCGGATCTGTCACAGGCGTTGCCCTAGTGAGCCAGTAGGCGGCTGCACTAAGGCCTATAACCAGGCTTAGCAGCAGAATAAATCGTTTAGTTTGAGTTGTTGGGGGTAGTTTAGTCACGGTGTTATCACTGTTTAAAAATCTTTATCCAATCACCGGCGCTGGGTTCGCCGCTGGGGTAGTGGCCGTTGATTATACGCAGGTCATCCACCTCCGAGGTACTCAGTTTTAAGGCTTTGCCGAGCTTCTCAAAGGTGGTGGCATTGGTGGCTTTGACATAGTGGATAGTCTTGGGTTTTTGGCCGTCAATCTCGCGCCGTGAAATCGGTCTAAAAGTGGCGATGGACTGGGTAAACAGTTTGTCGGCTTCGGCAAACTGTTCGGCATTGGTTACCTCGCCGGTAAAGACAAAGGCATTGCGCTTGTAATAGATCACCGCAATACGACTGTCTGGCTGGTCGCCGCCACCGGGCAATATACCGCTAAAACCTTTTAAACCGGCAGGGGCGATGGCGCCGCCCTGATCCAGTTTTGCGACTTTGAGATAGTTGTATAAATACTCTTCCGGGGTCTGGCTGGTACGGGCAATGGGAGTCATCGCCAATCTGGCTTCGCCGGTTTTAAATTTGCTGGCTGGAGTGTCGACTGGAGCAGTAACTGGAGCGCTGGCTGGGTTCTCTACTGAAGTGTCGGCTGAGGCTTCGGTTGAACTATTATCTTGAGTGGCATCTTGAGTGGCATCTGGAGCAGTAACTGGAGTGCTCACCGAGGTACCAAGAGAGCTTCGGGCACTGATGTTATTGGTTTGTTTCCAACCCTTAGGATAATCAAAGCGCACCCGCAGTGTCATATCCGAGTAGCGTTCAGGCTTGCTCTCTTTGGCGAGAAAGTTCTCCCCCCAGATTAAGCCTTCAGTGAGCTGGCGGTAGATTGCTGCGCCGTCGCCACGAGACTGTTTCGCCTGAAATGTCTGGGCTTTGCTGACCACTGTGCGCAATCGTGAGTCGTTGCGCGGGTGGCTGGAAAAAATACCATGATAGGTTTGCTTGCTGGCCCCTTTGGCTTTGGCGCGATCTTTTTGCAGCATCTCATAGTCTTTCATTATCGACAGCATGCTGATCATTTCACTGGGGGCATAACCCAGTTTGGCCATATATTCGGCGCCGGCTTCATCCGCTTCCAGCTCATTGCGTCGGCCATAACCGCGAATCAGTGAGTTGGCATAGGCCATGCCCGCTTCATAGACTTCGCCGCTGCCGGAGAGCACTGCGGCGATGGTGGAGAGAATCTGTGCGCCAGTGGCTTTGCCCTCCTGACCGGTGACATGCTTGCGGGTGATATGACCCACTTCGTGAGCCAGCACTGAGACCAGCTGGGCTTCATTGCTGACATAGTTGAGCAGCCCACGGTTGACATAGATGTAGTTGTCCCGGGTGGCGAAAGCGTTTAGGTCTGGGGAGTCGAGGAGGGTAAAGGTAAACTTTTCTCCGGCCATCTCTGACTGGGCGACAACTTCTTCGCCGAGCTTTCTAACATAGCTATCGAGGATCGGATCGTCATAGACTGAGGTGCCTTGCAGCACTTCTTTGTAGATATCTGCGCCGGTGGTTTTGGCCGCGGCCTGTCCGGGGACTATTAATGTCAACATCAGCGCCAGCAGCGACAGCGGCAGGTAATGTTTGATGGCTACTCTGATCATCCTAATTCATCCTTTTTTTACTGCACCTGATCCAGGGTGAAAAATTGTTTCAGCTGGGTGCCAAGACTGGCACAGGCATCGTTTTTCACTGGCGTCAGCAGCGGTATCGGGGCCACTACACCGAGCAGGTAGGAGGTTCCTGAAGAGTCGACTCGCAGTCGGCCCTTTTCTGTGAGATTGGTTAGATCCCAGACGATGGCTTCATAAATCGAACTCTTCTCCCACTGGGCAAAACCAAAACAACCGCCACCACCGGGCCCTATGGCACAGCTAATCGATCCGCCTTTGTCGTGGGTCTCGGTGGAGCCGTCGAGCCACACTAAATAGCGGATGTGGTTGCGCTCAATCTGCTGTTTGATCGCCGGATCTTCCATAAGTCGGGTTAAACGCTTGAGCCCTTTGGGCGCGGTTCGCGGTTCAAACCAGGGATAAATGGCGTCGACAAATTGTTGCTCGGGAAATACGCCGATATCCGCGCCTTCCATTTTACTGGCGACGCAGTCTATAAATTCACGGTCGGTGTCGTAGTGTCCTGCATCTCGGCGACCGAGAATTACCACCGACTCTTCGCCATTGATTTCCATGATTTGATTGTTCGGACGATACTCGTCGATGGTGGTGGTTGCGCCACAGCCTGCCAGTAGGGTTGCGCAACAGAGTGCTAATAATTTATTCATTATTACTGCTCCTCGTCGAGTAACTGTTCTCGAACCAGCCAGTTGTAGACGCTGGGTATGCGATAGAAGTCGAGCATCAGTTTGGCACCGGCGTCTCGCAGTGCGATTACCGTGGCTTCTTCAATGGCATTGGTCTTGGACAGCATAAAGGAGTCCGGGGTTTTGCCGTAGGCGGGCATAAACCAGCTGTCCACCGGATCGCCGCTGGCGGTCTGGATGTCGAGATTGTATTTGATCCACACTTCATAGACATTGAGGTAGGTGTCTGAGGGGGTGGAAACCTGTACTTCCTGAACTGATGGGGTAATCACCAGTGCATTCTCCAGGGTCACATCTGCTGCTGTAGAGACAAACTCTATATCCCGAAACAGCCCTGCAAAGGCATTGCTGAGCAGCTCGGTTTGGGCGCTGCCCAGATCGATGCTGGTTGTGCGATTGGGTGTTGCGAGGTAGGTTTTAAATTCATCAGTGAAAACAATCGCTGCTTTAACCGCTTTTGGTTTTGATACCACTGTGGGAAAGGGCGAGTCGATCTGCACCTGCGCTGAGGTGCTGCAGCCACTGATAAAAAGCACTGCTAGTAATATGGAGAAAATAGATATTTTAGTTGTTGGCATATTTGTCTCTCTTTATGTCGTGCCTTTTGTCGTCCTGGCCTTAATGGCCTTGGCCTTTCACTTTAGCCTTTCACTTTAGCCTTCTAATTAAGGCTATTTAAGCCGATAAAGGTTCCCCCGTTGTTATAACTTAGTTCGCGCATCAGCGCTGCAAATTTTATCGCCGATGCGCTGGGTGCGCCTCCCCTTCCAAAGTGCACGGGAAAGCCAATGGCGTGAATACGGACTAATCGATCTGCACCGAGGTGGGCGCGGTTGAGTTTGTCTACGGCTCGGACCACATTTCTAATAGTGCGCCCCTGAAAGTCGTCACCTAAAGTATAGATGCTGATTTTGCGGCCTTTTTTATAAAAGGTTTGAATAGCCGCGTTAATTCCCTCAACCGGGCTGGAGTTACTAAAGGGCGCCCAGTTGCCGAGGGTGGTAATAATCTCTTCGCGCATCTTTGGGCTGTCGGGAATCCAGCGCTCGCGATAGGCTGAAAACATATACTGGCCCATATCGTTGAGCACTTGAATGCCTTTGACGTCGGGATAGATATCGAGAATATTGATCATCTCTTTTTTGACCTTCTCCCAGGCGGCCACCTGCATACTGCCGGAGGTGTCGATAACAAAAATAATATAATCGCTGTCCACCGGAATACCGCCGATCAGATTGTTCTGCTGTTTAAACTCCGGGCCCACCAGACGCTCCATCTCTTCGGTGAGAATCTGCATCACCAATTGCAGCTGCTCGGTCTCGCGAGCCTGAGACAGGGAGATAGTCAGCGCCTGCTTGTCGACGCTGGCGAGCTTGGCTTTGAGCCTTGCTACACGCTCAGTAAGCTCTGAGAGCTGCTGTTTACGAGATTTAAGTTGGTCATTGAGCACCACGGATTCACCGCGCACATCAAACAGCTTCTGTTGAAATTCTTTCACCGTGCCACGCAGAGCTTCTTCGGCTTCTTCAAGGGCGCTGGGGTCGCCCACTCGGGCGATTACCAACAACAGCACAATAGCGCCAAAGCCACAGCTGATCACGTCGAGAAACGAGATGCTGGCTTCCTGAAGTTCCCGGCGCTGGCGTTTCATGGCCAATCCCTCGAGGGTGCGATAAACGCGCCCTGGCTATTAACACCCAATTGCCAGAATAGGGCTGCCGCTTCCGGATCTCCTTCCATGGGGAAGAGGATGGTATTCACTGGCATGCCGCCTGGCAGACTGCCCAGTGCTTTGGCAAAGTAACTGCGACGCTGTTGACCGCTGACCATATATTTTTTCGGTGGCGCGGCGCCCTGAGTGGGCAGACCATCGGTGAGAATAAACATATTGTCCGGCTGGTCGTCGAAATCATTGATCGCGTTGATGGCATTGATCAGGCTGGTGCCACCTCCTGGAGAGTATTGGCGAATGCCTTCGACTACCTGTTCCAGCACTAGAGAATCCGCGGCATCCAGCCACTCCCCCTCAGAGCCGATAAGCGCGGCCTCGGCCTCGGTATTAAACATATACACCTGAAAGCGACTGCTGGGGGGCAGCTGAGCCAAGAGCCACTCCACGGTGCGCAGTGTCCACTGCCATTTGGGCGATTGTTTCTTATCTTCGTCATTCATATTTCGCCGTCGCAGGGCGTTGACCACGGTGTCGGCGAGCATGCTGGCGGAGCCATCCACCAGAATAATCACCCGCTCGCCACCGAGCTTTAAACCAGTGAGATATTGACGGTTGCCGTCGCCGAGAAATTCACGCACCTTGTCGCCAAAGTCCAGCTCTTCCATCTCCGCGGTCTGCTCTTCCAGCTGTTCCACTTGGCGACGGAGTTTGGCGATATCATCTTTAGGATCCGATTGAATGCTTCTTTCGATCTCCTCGAGGTCGGTGAGCACGCGATCTGATGCCCCTTGAGCTTTGACTAATTCGAGCTGTAGTTGCTCGAGGCTATTGAGCAGTTCGGTCTTCGACTCTTCGGCCTGGCGTATATCATCCTGCAACAGCTCCACTTCAGTAGCCAGTCGTGGATCTGGGGTGACCACCTCGGTGGCATTGTGGCGCAAAATCAAAAATAGCAGAGTCACTGCACCAAAGCCGCAGGCCATGATGTCCAGAAACGAAAGGCTAAAGGCAATATTGCGGCGCTTTTTAGCCATTGCAGACCTCAATTAACTCGAATCGGTAGGCGTTGATAAACAGCTCCATACCGCAGAGGGCAATATGGGGTAATTCCACTGTGGCTTGTGGGCTTCTGTGCAGCGCCTTGACGTTTTCGCCGTCAATTACCAGCACTGCGGTGGCCTTGTCATCGTGTTTTTCCAACAGCTGCACGCGGCCATCTTTGATGGTGATGCTCAGGGCGTCGGTCAGTGGCCAGGCTTGTCCTTCATAGAGCAGGTGGGTCGCGGTGCCCGGCGGTCTGATCTCTAGTGGCTGCTGCTCTGGCTTGGCTGGCAGCATTTCAATTGAGGTAATGCGGTGCAGGTTGTCGCTTTCCGCCAGCAAGCCATCGGCAAATCTAAAGCAGCTGTCGACCCCCTGGTTGGCCTTAAATTGTCGGGTGGTGTGAAACTCGTCGGTGAGTATCGAGATCATCTGGGCATTTTTCGAGAAGCTCACATCGTTGCCGGAATGCTGCCGTAACATGGATGAGATTTTATTCAGCCGACTGGAGAGCAGTTCCAGCACTTCTGATTTATACAGCATGACTGGCAGGTCGCCCCGGGGCGAGGGTATCACCATGCCGTATTCTGGCTGTGAGGCAAAGCGGATGACCCAGTCGGGCAGCAGGTCATAGATTGCCTGTTCCCCCTGGCATGCGTCCATAGGGTCAAAGCGAAAATTCTTCACCAACTTGTTGCGAATATGGTTGGCCAGTAGGGAGTAGATGTCCATGGCGCCCAGTTCAGGCAGCACGCGCTGAGCGGTAATCTGCACACTGTCTTCGCGGTAGGTGATTTGACTGACCACCGACTGAAAAAGGTGCAGGTCTATATGCAAGCTGGTCTTTTCTTCTTCTCTTGGGCCATGGACCTGACCGGCGATATACATGCAGTCAGCCAGACTGCTATCCACCACCCCGATCACTTTCACCGGAATGGCGCTGAGTAATCCCAACAGTAAGGACAGCTGTTCGTCGTCAAAACAGGCGGCAACACTGATAACCAGCTGCTCTGGGGAACCGGCGCTGCTGAGTAGGGTTTTAAGCTGGGCAAAGGCAATGTCGGCATGGTGACGGGCCCAGGGCAAGTCGCCGGATAATTCGGTTTGGTTGAGATTGCGCCAGTACTGGCGGTAGACATTTTGCGGCTGTAGCCAGGCCTGCCTGCGGGCCTCTATGCCGGTGATAATGCCGTCGCCAGTGTGCAGGGCAAAGCCGGGCTCGGAAAATACGTCTCCAGCTTGATTTTTAATCAGCAGAGCTTGGTCATTTAGTTCGAGAACAGCGAGAGTCATAGTTTATTTTGCCTTAAGAAAACGCAGTAAATTGTTTTCACAGTAAGCGTGAGAGTCGAGCACCAGCCGCTCTTGAATAAGCTGTAACTGATGCATAAAGAACATCACCACCATGCTGATCAGCAGGGCGATAAAGGTTGAGTTAAAGGCCACGCCAAGGCTGCTGGTGACACCGGCAATATTGCCCTGCATGGCTTCGTGGGCCTGTCCCAGTGCGGCGCCAATACCGCGCACCGTGCCGATAAAGCCAATCGATGGAATCGCCCAGGTGATATAGCGCACCATGGAGAGTTCGGAATCCAGACGATCGTTTTCATTGTTGCAGACGACATTTACCGCGTCGGTGGCCGACTGCACGCTGTCGGTCACCTGAAAGCGTGTCAGGGCGGTTTGCAGGGCTCGGGGTAGTAATAGGGAGCGTTGGCTTGCGTCCAGTGATTGCAAGGGCCGGGCCAGCTGACTGGCATCCTCCGGCAGCACTCTGGAGCCTTCGCCGATACTAATCAGTGCGCTTGAGAACATTCTCTGCTCACGCATGGCATTGCGGGTTTTGTAGCCCATAATTGCCAGCGCCCAGATCATTAGAATAAAACAGGACTCCTGCTCAAGATCTTTGATAACAATAAAAAATGATCGCGGCACTTCATAATCTTCCCCCGCCGCCGCCATCTCGGCATGCTGGCGAATAGTGCTCTCGGCATTGGGCCGCACCACGGTGACAAAAATCGCGTGCACGACAATGATTGCCAGCAGCAGGGCAACTAGTTGAAAAAACATTTCATTGGTATGGCTTTTCATTAAAGGCTCCTGTCATTGCAGCCTTCTAAGGGCTGCTGAATGTTAAGTTGAGTCTAAATATCAGATGGCAGTGGTACTGGGAAATCTTCAGAGATCTCTTCGCTGGGTTTAAAATCTCCGGCGGGCTTTTCTTTTACCGTTGCCGATTGTTTATTCTTGGTTGATTGGTCTTGGCTATCTTTTGACTTAGGGGCTTCTAACCCAGAGGCCTCTTGAGCCTTAGATTCCAATTGCGCAGCATTATCCTGTGACCACAGCGCAGAAGAGCCCAGCATAGTTGCTAGTAGTCCGGCAGCGCATAAAAAACTGACAATTTTAGTCATAGAGTTGCTCTTGTTTGATCTATCATGGTTTTTGCCCACTCGGTGATATTTCTACCTGAGGGGTCGCCGTCACTCGACAGACGACTTCCTAAAGCGCACTAAAACATCCTAAAGCGCACCGCCCGGTTTATCCACATAGCGCGCTATTCTAAAGCCCAAATCAATCCGCCCATCAGTGCCAGAATCTCGGTAGCTAAGGCGCAGTTCGGTGCGTGAGGCCAGTGCCCAGCTGGCACCGCGAATCACATGTTTGCTGCCCTGTTCTGGACCTCGGGGATCCACTGTAGGCTCGCTGCGGTTGGGGCGGATATCAAAGTAATCATTCACCCACTCCGCGACATTGCCACTCATATCGTAAAGACTCTTGCTGTTAGCCGCGAAGCTGCCGACCACCGCAGACACCGGATACTGATCATTGTAGTTCGGCAGAGTGAAACTGAGAAAGCCTCTGGCACTTTGGTCGGCATAGTTGCCACTGAGCTGGATTGGCGGATAGAGATCATTGGACCAGGGGAAGATATGGCTGACAGATTGCCGATCTATCCTTGCGGCCCAGGCCCACTCTGCTTCGGTGGGCAGGCGATAGCCATGAGCGTCCCAGTTAGCGCCAGTAATACGAGCACCCTCGACAATATAAAATGCTGGCAGCCCCTCTTTGCGGCTCAACCAGTTGCAGAACAGCGCGGCATCTTCCCAGCTCACTTTGGCCACCGGCTGATCTGTCATATCCAGGGTTTGGCCCTTGACTGCACTGGAGCTGTGCTGATCTTTCCAGCGTTTAAACTGGCCGTTGGTGGTTTCCTGGGTGGCCAGATAAAAAGGTCGCTCGAGGCGCACTGAACGCTCTGCTTCATTGGCGCGCCTGCCGGGCTGACGCCGCGGTGCGCCAAGCATAAATTGTTCATTGGGTTGGAAGAGCTTTAACTTGCCACCCACTGATGTCTTGATCACCGCAGGTCGCGAGGCCCAATAGGCTTGCTGAAGCGTCAGTAGGCTGATGGTGAGAGCCTGCTGATGGCCGGGTCTTGGGGTGACGGTCATCGACTTGGTTTCGTAGCCGCTCTTTTCGACGCTAATACTGTGGGGTTTGGCGTTTAAAGAGAGGGTTTGACTGCCACTGCCGCGACGTTTGCCATTGACTAAAATCGCTGCGTCAGAGGGGGTGATATTGAGGCGCACTGTGCCGATATTGGGGGTTAGATTAACGCTCACCTGAGTCTGCTGCTCGGGTTTAACGCTCACCGACTGTTTGGCTTTCAGATAGCCCTCGAGAAATAATTCAATCCGGTGTTTGGCAAAGGGGGCTATGGCCACATCCAGTGGTGTGGTGCCTTTAAACTCTTTGTCGATGGTGATGCTGGCCCCCTGGGGTGAGCTGTTAATGGTCACTGTGCCGTCGGCGACGATCATTTCAATCAAGGGGTGCTCGGCTTTGCTGCCCGCTTTTACTGTCACCTGTTTACTCTGGGTTTTATAACCGGGGGCTTTGAGGGTGAGCTGGCTGCCGGTTTCCAGCACTTCGACACTCAAGGGTGTCTGGCCAATTAGGCGATCATCGATCAATAACTCTGCCCCTTCGGGGAGCGTACTGAACTCAACCTGCCCCCAGGCTGGTTGTAGGGAAATATCGATGGCTTGGGTCTTGCCCAGCCCTTCGATATCCACTTCTTGCTGAAGGGTGAAATAGCGGTATTTGGCAAACTCGAGTTTGTGGGCGCCGCGGCTAATTTCGCTGATAGTGCCTGGCACCGTGCCAACATCTTGGTCGTCAATTGAGAGCTGAATGTCGTCGAGGCTCGAGCGCACCAGCAGGTTGCCCGGCAGGGGCTGTAGCGCCACATCAATTTCTTGGGTGGCTTCACCGCTGACGACGATGGTTTTGCGCAGGGGGTAATAGCCCGGTGCTTCGGCGGTTAGTTGGTGTTGGCCTTTAAGTAGCAGATAGTTGTCGCCAATATGAAAGGCGAGACCGCCGAGATCGACTTCGGCGTCGGCTGGATCTAGGCGCAAAATAATTGCCCGAGCGGCAAATAAAAATATCAGTATGGCAATTGCGACAACGGTGAACAGGGTGGTGAATAACATGGCGGGCGAGGGGCCACGGCGACCGATAACCGGTTTTTTGTCCAGTGGCGTAAAGTCCGTGGCGGAGAGTGCTGTAGTGTCTTTCGTCTTGACCATAATTATTTTAATTCTGTTTGCGGCTGCGACTCTTTTTAAAAGGGTGTATATCCAAGCTGTTGTCCTTCGCGCTATTTCACTCTACCCAATCCTATTGACTCCATGGTGCCCGATTCCCGGATAAACAGATAGGGATGCTGTTTTTGACTGCCATTAGCGAAAATGGTTACAGGCTGGGGCAAATCTTTGCTCTATTGGAGATATAGTTCCACTTGCTGCTATTCATGTCTGTATTAGTTTAGACGGTTTTAAGCCAGGTTGTAGTAACAAAGCTTTTAGTAACTAAGCTTGTAGTAACTAAGCTTTTAGTAACTAAGCTTGTAGTAACTAAGCCTGTAGTAACTAAGCCTGTAGTAACAATACTCGTAGCAGCAAAGCTTGTAGTAAACGGCCGCGTACTAAATAGATTCGTTACAGCTAATAGCAATCGGCTGGTCAAACCCCTGACCGGTAACCGTGAACTCTATTCTCACATCGCGAAATCCCATTCGGCTGCCAGCGACTATATAGCGGCCGGGTTTTAGGGACACAGCGGTTTTCTCGAAGACCCCAAGCTTGGCCACCTTAAATAAGGTGACGTAAGTATTGCTGTCTGAGGTCAGCACAACTTGCACCGGGGTCTGTGAGGCTTTAAGCACTCGCTGCATCTCTGCTATCTGTGCTTTTAATTTTGGCCCTGGACGGGCGATACCTCTGGCATCCTCAAGAACTTTTTCGCCGCGGCGAAACTGGCTGGTAGCCGAGAGGGCGAGGGGATCGCTGAGAACTTTTTCAATGCGCTGATCGAGATCCGCGCGCACCTTGGCGGGGATCTGCTTCACTCGGATATCGGTGAGACTGGCGTCGGTATCCAGCAGTTGTTTATAGACCTGGGTTGCCTGCTGCCATTTCTCCTCTGCTTCCAGCTCAGTTGCCTTGGCCACATTGCTGCTTACCCAGAGCTGTGAACGGCGCGTTTCGACCTGGGCCAAGGCCTGTGCAACAGCGGAATGTGCTTTATAGACAGTGCCAGCTTGATTGAAGGCTTGAGTGGCCGCGGCAAAATTATTCTTATCCAAGGCGCTAAAACCGGCACTCATATAGCCGCGGAAGCGCTGTTCAGTGATTTTCTGTTCACTGGCGGCGAGGGCAGCCGCAGCTTTTTGATGTTCGGGATCCGCGGCTACAGCCTCGCTAAAAGCTAGCTTGGCCTGCTCTAGTCGATCCAGTGCGATCAGCTGCTGACCCCGCTCCATGGCATCGATCACCTTCGGCAGGTTCTCGGCGCGCTGGCTCAGATGAATCACCTCGCGATTGTCCGGGGCAATGACGCGGGCCAGTTGAGTGGCACTGACCGCGGTGCTGAGTACTGAGCTTTCGATGGCCACTGCGGCGTCGGTAATGGACTGTTTAAGCAGTGACTCGGCTTTGGCTTTCAGTTCGAGTAACCCGTCCAAGGCGCTCTGGTAGCTTTTGATCGCGTCACTGTAGTCGCCAAAACCATACTCTTTATCGCCCCGTTCAACCGCCTTTTGCGCCTGCTTAAATTCAAATTCGCCCCACTGTTCCACACCCTGTTTATTGAGCAGACTGTCCCGGCGGAGAATAATCTCTGCCAGCACTGTCTGGGCATCTTGGCGATATTGGGTCTTTTGTGCGGCAGTGGAGGGGCTGACCGTGGTCGGTGAGGGCGCGGGCTGACGCTGTGCTTGATCCGAGCCATTGATCCAGGGTTCGGAGACTAGGCTGGGCAATACAAAAATCACCCCGGAGGCCATCAGTAACAATAGGACTAGGGCGAGCTTTTGCATCCCTTTTTGTTTGCTGTCAGTGGTGGCTGGTTTATCCATAGATCAGGGAGTCGCCCGTTCTTGTTGATAGATTTTCCCCAGCAGTTCCTGCCACTGTTGATACTGGGCCTGCACGGTGCCGGTCAGGGTGACGGTGCGATCTTCCAATTCAATCACCTGGGGCGCGATTTCGGCTTCTAGAGAGGAGCCCATTTCGGCCACAGATTCATTGAACTCGGCGGCTTTTTGCTTTTTGTCGAGACCGGCCTTGAGTACAAAACCACCCACGGCGGCAGTGGCGGTGCCAGCATCATCGGTAATGCGAGTGCGGGCCTGGGAGCGTCCATAGATACCTGCCAAGATGGCGCCAATACCGCTGATAATCTGTCTATTACCCTGCTGGTTTAGCTGTCGGGCACGGACCACCGAATCGTAGGAGGCGCGGCGAAAATCCTGATAGGCCAGATGCATCTGCTGGGAGAAGCCATCGTAATAATCCTGCATGGTATCCACATAGAGATAGTCCCGCTCGCGGATTTTGCGCACTCGCATCAGGATACTGTCGTTTTCCGCGGGTAGCCGGGCAACGGTCAAAATGCCTTTGCGGTTTTCATTGATATAGCTGTCGAAGGCCTCGGGGGAAAACTGTTTGGCAAAGCGCAGTTCGGAAATGGTGCGCAGTTCCGCGGCGCGCTGGTCGCTAATCTTCTTTTCACGATAGCTGAGCAGATCATTGGCGATGCGGATAAACAGGTTGTGGAAGGGGTCGCCGAGGCTTTTTAGGCGTCTGTCGTAGGCGTACTTTCCCGTGGTCTGTTTGTAGCGTTTGCTAAACCATTTTTTGCCACTGCTGTCGGTGGCGGTGATTTCCAAGTCCATGGTCTCGCCATCGGATTGATAGATTGTGCCGCTGATATAGAGATCCATCACCACGTCATTGTTGGGGGTGACGCGAATCGCACCCCAGGCGCCGCTTTTCTCTAGCACCTTGCCCAGCTGATTGGAAAAGTAGATCGCCTCGGCATAGCGCACTTCGGGAAATACCGTGTCGTCTTCATCGGTGAGATAGAGGCCATCATTTAATGTAGGTATACCTACATCTAACAATGTCTCCACGGGGTAGGCCCGAGGGGGCGTGTCGAGAGTCAGCTGGGTCGACGAGGTGACTTTGTCGACGGCGGCGCTGGCGACGCCGGCAATCAGCAGCAGTGCCAGGGCGATTAGCCTGTTTGGCTTTAAAAGGGTCGGGCGGTTATTCATAGTTATCACTCGGGCTAACTCTGATTCTTAATACGTCGATATTCATCCCAGAGTTTTTCTCTGAGCACTGGATCCTGTTCTTTGCTCGCTGCGTCACGAATTTGGCGCAACACAATATCATCCCCCTGACCGTCATCAATATCCTCCGGGATGGGAATAATATCGCCTTGCTCTTGGGCTGAAGCACTGGCTGATTGATTGCCCGAACCTTCCGAACTCTCGCCACCCTCACCGCCGGTTCCGGATGTGGCACCCTCGGCGGCGCGCTCTTCGATGGAGGCGCTGCGATCAGAGCTGCTTTCACCGGCTTCTTCAAACAGTGGCTCATCACTGTCGACACCACCACTGGAGCCGCTGGGGCTAAGAATATCAATATCGCTTGAGCCAGCACCGCCGTCGCCCAATACCGTATCGTCAAACTCTTCCAGTGAAGCATCTAAGGATTCGTCGAGACTCTCTGTTGATTCGCCGCTGCCTTCGGCGCTTTCAGTATCGGAAGAGCCGTCAGCGCCAGAAGAGCCATCAGCGCTAGAAGAGCCATCAGCGCCAGAAGAGCCATCAGCGCCGGAAGAACCATCAGCACCACCAGGCGGTGTCGGACTGCCGCCCGGGGATGGGCTACCACCAGGTGATGGCATGCCGCCGCTAGGACTGGGAGGACTCGGCGGCGAGCCCGCTGATCCGCCGCCGGAAGAGGGTATCGGTGACCCGGAGCTGGTCGGTGAGGGCATTTGGCAACCGCTAAGGGCTAAGGCTAACAGAGCAGCCATAGCCAAACTCGGCGCTTTTAGCGCGCTGCCGTGGCAGCGAATTCCAGTGGATGATTTACCCATGATTAGTCTCTTTTCTTGGCGATATCTTGCTTCGCGTAGGGGAAATTGATAGCACTGCGAGTCGGCGTTCCCGCCACCAGTTTGGGTCTGTAGCGCTGGGCGCGGATATCTTTAAAGATAGTCCGCCGGAGATTTTTGTCGAGATCTTCCGGTGGATTAATAATTTCAATATTTTTTGGCACGCCGTTGGATGTGATGGCCATGGAGATTTCCATAGGTTGTTTATCAAGAGGCTTTTGTTTAAGAGCTTTTTCGTCAAGAGATTTTTGCTCAGCGAGCTCGTCACTAAACGGCTCTTCGATAGGAGGTTCTTCGGCAGGGGGCTTTTCAACAGGGGTCTCTTCAATAGGAGTCTCTTCAATAGGAGCTTTTGCCTTACTAAGAGCCTTTATAAACGGGCTAGTCTTGCCGCTGTGGTCGGTGAATTCAATCAGTTTCGCGGAGCCAAACAATGCTTCTTGGAGCTCCTCGGACTGCTCGCTGTCGCCGAGGAAATTATAGGCCAATTTATAGGCGTGGTTGGCGGAGGCGCGTTGGCCAAACACCAGATACCAGTCCCCCAGCTCGGCGATGGCATTGGCCTGGTCTCGGGCAGAAGTGCCCTCTTGCAGTTCCAGTGCTTCCACGACCTTTTGCAGGGCCAGCTTGCCACGGCGGTAGTGCATATGAGACGTGCTTTTACTGCTACTGGCTGTGGACGCGGCATTAAAGGTAAACCCGGATTCCGATGGCTCGCCGTGCTCTTTAATGTGGCTGGCAATAAAATAATGCAGGTGACTGAGCTTGCGGTACATCTGTGGGGCGGCGGGATCACTGAGGTCATTGGTCTGATCGAGAATGCTCTGCATGCGCGTGCCCAGCTTCTCAGAGATAACCAGGTTCTTATAGCCGCCATTGGTAGATCTGTCGCTGTAGGTATTCAGGTACCAGTCGAGCAGTTCGTCGAGTACTGGTAGCATACGCGGGTCGCGGGCACCGTAGGCTTGGGTGTTGATCAAATAGAGATTTTCCAGGGCTTTTTCCGATTCATCCCAGTTGCCGAGAAAGCTTTCGGCTTCGGCAATTGACATTAAATAGGGGGTTTGGGACAGGCTGTTGAGGCCAAAATTAACCCGTTCAATTTGCATGCCGCGCTGGAATGCCTGGCGGGCGCGCACATATTCCTGCTCTGATAAATGGGATTTTCCCAGGCCTAAATAGAGGTCTGAAAGTTCTAGGGAATAGGCACTGAGCTCAGATTCGGCAGTGTCGATGGCTTCGAGGTAATCGCTGACGGGGTCACTCTCTTTGAAGTCCGGGAGAGTAGATTGAGCTGTGGCAAGGGAGGCAAAGGTCGAACAGATAAATAGCATTGCAGTCAGGCTCAGTTGACTGGCTGTGTCTGCATTAGTGTTATCTTTCATATCGGGCTCCCCCCGGTGACATGGCAGTTTAGAGTCGACATATTGCCGCCGGTTCCATAACTTTTGTCAGCGCCTGTGAATTAACTGAGTCAGGCGGCTATTGCTGCCGACTGTTGCTTAAAGGCTTGTAGGTTAAAGGCTTGTAGGTTAAAGGCTATTAGTTACCAGCCATCAGCGATACAGTGCCTGTCAGTGATATCCACTATGAGTTGCGCTGTTATTGACGCCATTATTGTTCTGTTATGCTTCGGCACCTCATTACAGTCTATACACGAATGCAGAAAAATTCATGGCATGGTTAGAGTTTCTCCCTTTAAATATAGAATGAATAGAAAAAATAGAAAGGATAAAAATGAGTAAAGCACTAGAAGGATTGCGAGTCATTGAGTTGGGCCAGCTGCTGGCCGGGCCATTTGCCGGTTGTATGCTAGGGTATTTCGGCGCTGAGGTGATAAAAATTGAGCCCCCAGGCGGTGATCCGATTCGCAATTGGCGGGAGGTCAAAGACGGCACATCACTCTGGTGGCGCAGCCTGGCGCGGAATAAAAAATGCATCTCGCTGGATTTAAAAACTCCCGAAGGACGCGATCTGGTTAAGCAGCTATTAAAAACCGCCGACATAGTGGTGGAAAACTTTCGTCCCGGTGTGCTCGAGGGCTGGGGACTGGATCCCGAGTCTATGCGCGCCGACAACCCGGATCTTATTTACGCGCGTATTTCAGGCTATGGACAAACCGGACCCTATTCCGTGAAACCGGGTTTTGCTTCAGCTTGCGAAGCCATCAGTGGTTTCCGCTATGTGAACGGCTACCCCGGCGAAGCGCCAGTGCGACCCAACCTAAGCCTCGGGGATACTATCTCTGGATTGCATGCGGTGCTGGGTATTTTGATGGCACTGCGCTCCCGGGATCGCGGCGACGGCGGTCAGGTAGTGGATGTGGCTCTCTATGAATCCATGTTCAATCTGCTCGAGGCAGTGGTTCCCGAATACGACGGTGCCGGTGTTATCCGCGAGCCCTCCGGCACTACAGTGACCGGTATAGTCCCGACCAACACCTACGGCTGTGCCGATGGCAAATTTGTCGTGATTGGTGGCAATGGCGATTCTATCTATGCCCGTTTGATGACTGCTGTGGGTCACAGTGAAATGGGTACCGACGACAAATACTCAACCAATTCCAAGCGCGTGGTACACGAGGCGGAGATTGATCAGGTGCTTAAAAACTGGTGCGCCAGTCTGCCTCTGGCGGATGTGATGGCGACCCTTGAAGAGCATCGCGTACCTTGCGGCCCGGTCTACAGTGTTGCGGATATGATGGAAGACCGTCATTTTCAGGCGCGAGGATTATTTGAGCAGGTGGAGATCAATGGTGAGCCGCTTAGAATTCCCGCGATGATGCCGAAATTAGGTAACACCCCTGGCGGCACTGATTGGCCCGGCCCGGAAATTGCCAGCCACACCGATGAGATTCTCGAAGGACTGGGTCTGGATAGCGCTCAGATCAAACATCTAAAAACCACAGGCATAGTCACGGACAGCGACTGATTGGGATCTGTGGTTAAACACTTATTATTTTTAAAAAAACCGTTTATAAAGGAAGGCACAATGAGTATCAGTTCATTTCATCCCCCCCGTCGCATGCTTATGGGTCCCGGCCCCTCCGATGTCAGTGAGCGGGTATTAGCCGCCATGGCTAGGCCGACAGTAGGGCATCTGGATCCAAGCTTTATCAGCATGATGGATGAAGTGAAAACCCTGCTCCAGTATGCATTCCAAACTCAAAACGAACTCACCTTTGCGGTATCGGCCCCGGGTTCTGCGGGTATGGAATGTTGTTTCGCCAATTTGGTGGAGCCGGGTGACAAGGTGATTGTCTGTCAGAACGGCGTCTTTGGTGGCCGTATGAAAGAGAATGTCGAGCGCTGTGGTGGCATTGCGGTAATGGTTCAGGATGATTGGGGCCAGGCGGTCGATGCACAAAAACTCGAAGAGGCGTTGGTGCAAAATCCGGATGCGGTATTGGTGGCTTTTGTTCACGCCGAGACTTCCACTGGTGCTCAATCCGATGCCAAGACCTTGGTTGAATTGGCTCATAAATATGACTGTCTGGCGATTGTGGATGCGGTGACATCTCTCGCCGGCACACCACTAAAAGTCGACGAATGGCAGATTGATGCCATTTACTCCGGCTCACAAAAATGTCTCTCGGCGTCTCCCGGTCTATCACCGGTGAGTTTTAGCCCCCGTGCCGCAGAAAAGATCAGCAAGCGTCAGTCCAAGGTGCAGAGCTGGTTCCTCGATCTCAACTTGGTCATGGGTTACTGGGGTGGCGAGGGCAAGCGCGCCTATCACCACACGGCACCGGTAAACTGTCTCTACGGTCTGCATGAGTCTCTGGTGATGGTTCAGGATGAAGGGTTGGAAAATGCCTGGCAGCGTCATCACAGCAATCACCTGCTATTGCGCGATGGCTTAGAGCAGATGGGTATTTCGTTTTTGGTTGCCGAGGCCGATCGTCTGCCCCAGTTGAATACCGTCTTTATTCCCGAAGGCGTCGATGATGCTGCGGTGCGCAGCCAGCTATTAAATGAGTACAATTTGGAAATTGGCGCAGGCCTAGGCGCACTTGCAGGCAAAGTCTGGCGCATTGGCCTGATGGGTCACGCCAGCAAGCAGGCGAATATTGATTACTGCCTGTCATCCTTAAAGGCGGCTATCTAGCCTAGCCAGTTACCGGCATCTTATATAGCTGACCCATCCATTGGGTCAGTCAGCAGCGGGCATCAAATCCATTAAAGCCAAAACCGTTGCCTGCACTCCGCGGATGACCGCTGGCTGTGGATCGATTCGAAACAGTGGACTGTGGTGAGAGGCAATCGGCGGCCCACCGGCTGCTGCCGCTTTGTAATCTACAGCACTGGTGCCGCCCACAGTAAAGTAGACACTGGGAATGGCGGGTTCTGTGGTGAAGTAAGGAAAGTCCTCCGCGCCCATGCCTTTGGATGAAATTGAAACAACCTGACGCTCTCCCAATCCTGCCTGCCATACCGCCTTTAACCGTTGTACCAGGGGTGCATTATTGATCGTCGGTGGGGTCGAGGATTTTGAGTAGATCACTTCCGGTAACTTATCTTCCGGAAGACCGGCGGCACGACCGAGATTTTCGGCGATGCGTTTAATCCCTTTTAAGAGTAGGTCGCGGGTTTCGAGATTGGTGTTGCGTACGGTGAGCTGTAGCACTGCGCGATCGGAAATAATATTGTGTTTGGTGCCGCCGTGAAAGGATCCCACTGTCACCACGCCAGGCTCTCGAGGGGCCAGCTCTCTTGATACCAAAGTTTGCAGCGCCACAACAATCTGGCTGCCCAGCAGAATCGGATCCTTGCCGGCATGGGGAGATGCGCCGTGAGCGCCAACACCGTGAATAATAATATCCAGACTGTCGGATCCAGCAAAGGGTGAACCCTCTTGCACATTGATCAGGCCCGCAGGGAGTCCGGCGCCGACATGAAAGGCCAGGGCATAATCAGGTTGGCCAAAGCGCGCCCAGAGATTGTCATCCATCATCGCTTTGGCGCCGCGAATACGCTCCTCGGCGGGTTGCCCAATCAGCATCAAAGTACCGGACCACTTATCCCTGCGCGCTGACATCTGCCGCGCGGTGCCGATCAAACTGGTGATATGCACATCGTGACCACAGGCGTGCATCACTGGCACCTGGTTGCCGGTGATAGGGTCTGTTTGGGTCGCGGTGGAGGCATACTCCAAGCCTGACTTTTCTTTTACCGGCAGGCCATCCATATCGGCGCGCATCATCACCAGTGGCCCCTTACCGTTTTTGAGTATGGCCACGACACCGGTGCCGCCGACTTTTTCAGTGACCTTAAAGCCGCTCTTACGCAGTTCATCGGCGAGTTTTTTGGCGGTTTTTGTCTCCATAAAACTGAGTTCGGGATTGCGGTGAAAATGGGTAAATAGCGCCCCGAGACGATCGTCGTAATCGCGGGTTACGGAGCGGGCAAGTTCCTCATTGGTGAGAGCACTAGCTGATGAGCTGATAACTGTTATACCCAGAACTAAAAAAAGTGCACCAGCAGAAAAGGCGCTGGAAAAAAAGGCCAGTGGCGGTATGGATAAGTTTTTCATAGCGGTTCTCGTTGAAGATAAATAAATTCTGAAATAACCCTGCCCACCTGTTGCAAGCTGTCGGCACTGCAGCGGTCGATAGTATCACCGCTGGTATGCCAGGACTGGGGGAATGGCCAGTGGATCAGGTTGATAACCTTCAGGCCGGCGCGTAAAAAAGGCAAGTGATCGTCTTCTATATAAGCGCCTGCGCGATCCTTAAACACCTCGGCGCCCTGAGATCGGGCAATCTGCCAGATCTGATCCTGTAAATCCGCGGCGCCCTCTCGAGAGAAGCGTTCTTGGGGAATTACCAGATCCCGGTCACAGACCATATCCACCAACACACCAGCAGTGGGGCGATAGAAGCGATTTTGGTGAACAAACTCAGTGGCGCCGATAGAGAAGGGCAGGCCATCTATATTGCCCATATCCTCGAGATCTAAAAACACCAGATCAACGGTGACCGGGGCACGTTGACTGCTTAGCAGCCGCGCCATCTCCAGTAATACTGCGACCCCGGAGGCACCGTCATTGGCACCGGTAACCGGTTGCGCGCGATTGGCTGGCAGTTTGTCGCGCTCGGCAATAGGCCGAGTATCCCAGTGGGCGGCGAGCATAATTCTCGGCTGACTTCTCTGCTTCGGGTCGGCGGCATAAAAGCTCGCCCAGAGATTATTCCCCGACAGGCCATGGGCCTGAAATGGCTGTACCACCAGCTGGTCCGCCTCGGGCTGGAGTAGCTGCTGAATATAGTTCAGGGTTTTTTGCTTGCCGGAGTAGTCTGCTGTGCGCGGACCATAACTGACCTGTTGGGCAATATGCTCCATGGCCAGCTGGCCATTGAATTGGCCATTTTGCTGTTCATCTATTTGGCTATCTAATTGATCATCTATTCGGGCATGGGCCAATGTCGACAGGGCAATAAATGCACTGGCCATGACCAATTGGGTTATTAATCTGTCAGTACTTGGCAACATATTTTATTGATATAACTCTTTTTAGGTGATTCACCAAAATAGCTTAGTCGCTGTTTTGTGCCCTGCCCTCTGGCTCGTTGATCAAAGGCAACTTAATCTGATAAAAGCCATAAATTATCGCAATCAGCGGGCAGCAGATATTAAAGAAGGCATAGGGCGCATAGTAAAACGTACTGACCCCAAGTGTTGCCGACATAAAGGCACCACAGGTATTCCAGGGCACCAGCACCGAAGTGAGGGTGCCTGAGTCTTCCAGAGTTCGGGATAGATTAACGGCGCGCAGATTGCGGCGCTTGTAGGCCTCGGAAAACATCTGCCCGGGAATCACAATCGACAGATACTGATCGGCGGCGAGAATATTGGTGCCTATACAGGTGGCGATGGTGGTGTTGATCAGGCCGCCAGCCGATTTTACTCGGCTCAGTGCCGCTTCCACTATGCGTTCCAGCAGACCGGTGCGGGCCATAGCGCCACCAAAACCCATGGCATTGATAATCAGGCCAATGGTCAGCAGCATACTTTCCATGCCGCCCTTAGACAGCAGCGCGTCCATGGACTCATTGCCACTCACCGAATTAAAGCCTAAAAACATCGCCGTAAACAGGCCTTTAAAGATTGCCGCCGAACTGCTTAAGCTGGCGTCTGCCGCCAGAGTAATCACTGCGTCCCACTGGAATATCACGGCAAAGATACAGCCAGCCACCACGCCACAGATCAGCGTCGAGAGGGCGGGCTTGCGCATTATCGCCATGACTAATAGCAGTACCAGAGGGGTGAGCATTAATGGGTTAACCAAGAATGCATCTTGCATTGCCGCTTGGAGAATTTCGATATCGTCGACTTTGACATTGATGTCGCTGCCCATGCCGAGCATAAAAAACAGTCCCAGGGTAATCACAAAACTGGGCACCGTGGTCCAGAGCATATGTTCAATATGGTCAAACAAATCGCTGTTGGTGACCGCCGCGGCCAGGTTGGTGGTATCCGAGAGAGGCGATAATTTATCGCCAAAATAGGCGCCGGAAATAATCGCCCCGGCACTGATGGGCAACGACAGATCCAGCGCCGCTGCTATGCCCATAAAACCGATGCCCAGGGTGCCAGCCACTGTCCATGAGCTACCAACACTAAAGCCGATCAGGGCGCAGACCAGACAGCAGGTCATGTAGAAGTAGTCCGGGGACATAATCTCGATGCCGTAATAGATCATGCTGGGCACAGTGCCAGCGAGGATCCAGCTACCGATCAGGGCGCCCACCATAAACAGAATCAGAATCGCTGGCAGAGACACAGTAATGGTGTCGATCATGCCCTGTTCGATCTGCTTCCAGGTCAATCCGTTTTTAATGCCGATAACCGCGGCCACGGCGGCGGCTAAAAACAGCGCCACCTGATTGGGGCCAGAGGAGTCGAGGCCGAAGACATAGACGGTGCCAGCGAGCATGGCGATCAATAGAATGACCGGAATAAGGGCGTCCACAAGACTGGGTTTTACCAGGGGTCTGCTGCTCATAGGTATCTCAGTTATTATTTTTATTGGGGCTAGATAAATCGGTTTGTGCCGATGGCGTGTAACTTACCAGCACTGCTACTATCTATCTACCTTTCTCAACAGCAGTAGATGACTTAATCGGCTTTCTACCGGAGTTTTTTTGTGGAAAAAACCTTTGCTAGAGAGAAAACGCTTCGGCAGTCTTATCCAGTGCCTGGGTGGCGCGCTCAATCAGCATATCGATCTCGCCATGAGTACAGATCAGCGGTGGCGAAATAATCATCGAGTCACCCACGGCGCGCATTACCAAACCGTTCTCCAGAGCTATATCGCGACAAATACCACCGGACACCTGATCTGGCGCCAAGCGTTCCCGAGTGGCTTTATTGCGCACCAACTCCATGGAGCCAAACATACCCAATCCACGAGTATGCCCGACAATCGGATGCTGCCCCAATTCGGCCCAGCGCTTTTGCATATAGGGTGCAGCATGGTCGCGAACCCGGTCGAAAATATTCTCGGACTGCATAATATCCAAAGTGGCCATGGCCGCGGCACAGGCAATCGGATGTCCGGAATAGGTAAAGCCATGGGCAAACTCGCCGCCCTTGGCGGTGATCACGCTGGCAACTTTATCGCTGACTAAAACGCCGCCCAGTGGCTGAAAGCCATTGGTCACAGCTTTGGCAAAGGTGATTAAATCCGGTTCGGTGCCCAGAGTCTGGCTTCCAAATAGCGCGCCAGTGCGACCAAAACCACAGATCACTTCATCGCTGATAAACAGAATATCCCGCGCCTTAAGAATCCGACTGACCTCGGGCCAGTAGCTGTCGGGAGGCACGATTACGCCACCAGCACCCTGAATTGGCTCAGCAATAAAGGCGGCAATATTGTCTTCGCCAATCTCGTCGATCTTTTCTTCCAGCGCTCTGGCCGCTTGCAGGCCAAACTCTTCAGGGCTGAGATCACCGCCATTCACAAACCAGTTGGGGTCCACTATATGCTCAACATAGGGCAGGGTTTCAAACTGCTGATGGACAAAGCCAAAACCACCCAAGCTGGCCGAGGCGATGGTACTGCCGTGATAGGCATTCTGTCGCGAGATAATAATCCGCTTGTTGGGCTTGTCTTGCAGATCCCAGTAGCGCCGCACCAGACGAATATTGGTGTCATTGGCTTCGGAACCGGAGTTGGTGAAAAACACATGGGTAAAGCGCTCGGGAGCCATATCCACCAGCCGCTCAGCCAGCTCAACCGCCGGCGCATTGCTGCACTGAAAGAAATTGTTGTAGTAGGGCAGCTGCTCAAATTGGCGGCTTACCGCCTCGGCAATGACCGGCTGGCTGTAACCGAGACTACAGCACCAGAGGCCGGACATGCCGTCGAGTATCTGATTGTCGTCGGTGTCATAGATGTAGATATGCTCGGCGCGGTTAATGATTCGCCCAGGCTTACTCGCGTATTGGTTAAAGTCGGTAAAGGGGTGCAGGTGGCGTTGGGCGTCGAGCTCTTGCCATTGCTGAGTGGTTCGGTTTTTAGTCATGATAATCGCGGTTGCCATATTATTGGAGTTCACCCGGTTAGGGCGTCTTCAAACAGGTGAAACTGATGCTTTATCTGACCATAGAAAGATAAGACACACAGGTACCCAAAGGGGTGGTTAGCCACTGGTGGTGGTCTTGACAGTATAAAACAAACACCGTGGCCGGTTAAAAAATCTGGTGAGGAGAGAAGTCACGCTATACACTCACTCTCGACTATAACTGCCGAGTAAATTTGTTCCTCACCAAGCGGCTGCATAGTCGGTTATAAAGGTGCTTGGCGAGGCGGATCAAACATTAAGTAAGCCATTTTAACCACCCACTATCAATCACCAATTTTAAAACAAACAAGGCGAAAAGATCGCCGATAATGTTTACTGGGAGAGTTGCTATGACGCACCACATCATTAGAAAAACCTTGATTTCAGCGGCAATCGCCGCGGCGACCTTGAGTGCCGGACAGCTGTCCGCAGCACAGATCGAAGAGATCATTGTCACCACACAAAAACGCCAGCAGTCGCTACAGGACGTGCCTATTTCGGTGTCTGCATTTACTGGCAGCTTTATGGATAAGGCGCAAATCTCTGACGCTAAGCAGGTGGCACTGTTAACACCTGGTGTATCCGGCGATACAGACGACTCTTTTCTCGATTCGATGAATGTTCGCGGTATCAGTACCAATGATTTTGGTGTTGGCGCTGAGCCCTCCATTGGTCTCTATCAAGACGGCATCTATCTGGGCCGAACCGGTGGTGCAGTGTCGAGCTTCTTTGATATTGAAATGGTCGAAGTGGTCAAAGGTCCTCAGGGTACTCTGTTTGGCCGCAATGCCTCCTCTGGTGCCATCTCCATTACCACGGCAAAGCCTACGGGTGAGTCCGGTGGATCCATCGATATTGGCCTTGGCCAAGATGGTTACGGCGAAGTCACGGCGGTTGTCAATACGCCGATCAATGATCAATTTAGTGGTCGCTTGGCGGTCTATCACCAGCAGCAGGATGGCTGGGTGACTAATATCAATGATGGTCAGCAGACCGGCGGTGTAGAAAATACCGCAGCGCGCTATACCCTGGCCTTTGAGAATGAAGAGATTACTAGCACTCTGATGCTGGAGTATGAAGACCGTCAGGGACCACCGACTCTTTATCAAGCCTTTGATCCCGATGAAACCGGTCTGCCGTTTTACAGCACCGCTGCTGAGGAAGATCAGTTCTCCTCCGATGTGAACTCAGCCGATCTAATCGATGAAGGCGAAGTCTGGGGTGCCACGCTAAATGTGGAAGTGGATTTGGGTGATGACTATACCCTTAGTTCAACTACTGGTTTACGCGGTCACAACTACTATTATCTGGAAGACTTCGATGGCGGCGCTAGCTTCCTATCGAACTACAACCAGATCCAACAGCAGGATTACTTCAGTCAAGAGTTCCGCATCAACAAAGAGACTGACAGCGTCAGCTGGTTTGTCGGTGCCTCATGGTACAAAGAAGAACTCAAGGTGCGCTTCAATCAAACCCTCGATGAAGATACCTTTTGTGCGGCTTACGGCGCCTATTACGAATATGACGATATCACCGATTGTGCAACACTCTATGAATACTATGAGTACGATCCGATTGTCGGTATTGGCACGCGCAACGATTCGGTTGATGTGGATGCGGAATATGACGGCTGGGGCCTCTACGGCGATGCCACTTTCCATGCCACTGAAGACTTAGACTTTACCCTCGGCGCTCGCTATACCGAAGATAACCGCGATTTCGCCCAGAACTTTGGCGGCGAAGAGCGCAATGCCACCTGGTACACCTTTCCATTCTTCACCTCAGATTTTGTTCAGGGCAATGACCAGTGGACCAATACCTCGGTTCGCGCCGCGGTGAACTATCAGCTCAGCGATGAGGTGTCCACTTACGCCAGCTATTCAACCGGCTACAAGGCCGGTGGTTTTAACACCATGGAACTGTCCTTTGCCGACGATATTACGGTGGATGATTTAGACGGTGAAGATGCCTTAGATTTTGATCCCTCACTGGCCAGCTTTGATAAAGAAGAAGTGACCAGTTTAGAACTGGGCTTAAAGGGTCAGTTTTTAGACGGTCAGATGCAGTTGAATGCGGCGCTGTACAGCTACCAGTTTGATGGCATGCAGTCCGGCTACTATGTTGATGGCCGCTACACAGTGGCCAATGTGGGTGATGCCGAAGGCTCTGGATTGGAGTTGGATATGCGCTACCTGCCCACCGATAACCTAGATATCTATCTGGGTCTAGCCTGGGCTGACTCTGAGTTGACCAAGCCCAATGCAAGCCTCTCTGCGGATTTTTGTGAAGACGATTGCACCGGTGCCATGTTGCCGGGCACGGTTGATTTTAGTGCTGCGCTGGTGGCCACTTACAGTCGACCCGTTACCGGTGGCGATCTCAGTGTCACTTGGGAAACCTTCCATCAGGGCGCCAGCCCAGGATTTGGTGATTTTTCCCTAGAGCCGATCATGCTGGATGAGTTTACCCTGAGCAATCTGCGGGTCGGCTATGACAGCTCGGATAACTGGAGCATGACGGTTTGGGTCAACAATGTATTTGATACCTTTTATTACAAAGGCGTTGCCCCGGCGGATGGCATTATTGCTCCCCACTACTTTGGTTTCTCGGAGCCGCGTCGTGTGGGATTGGATATAGGTTATAAATTTTAACCAGTACTATTTACAGCTACTACCCACCTAAAAACAGCCGACATTGTCGGCTGTTTTTTTGTAGACTGTAAAAAATAATAACCCCATCCCAGAGTTCAGCTTATGGATCCGCAAAAACAGTTCTTTAAGGCTTTAGCGGCATTGCGCGAAGGCGATCTAGAGGGTTGCGAGTCTATCTGTCAGCGTCTGTTGGCTATTAATCCGAGAGAAGTGAATACCCTGAGGCTCCAAGCCCAGGTCTGGCACAAGCGCGGTGAGCTAGCGCGAGCCGAGGCCGGATTTAAAACCGCCCTCAGTATCGCCAATGATTTTGCCCACGCCTGGGCAGATCTCGGTAAAGTGCAATTTGACCTGGAAAATTACCCCTCCGCCGAACAATCTTTACAGCGAGCAGTAAAGCTTAATCCGACTCTAAAAGTCGCCAACAAACTACTTGCTCAAGTTCTTGAACAGCAGGGTAAAGTTAATCAGTCGGCGGCGGTAGAGCAGGTTAATCAGCAGCATCAAATACTCAAGAATAAAGTTGTTGAAGCCTACAGACTTGCGGCTGGGACGGATAAGGCTTCTCCGGAAACAGCAGCTGAGAGAGCTGAGGCCCTGTGCAGAGAGGTTTTGCAGGCAGACCCAGAGCATGTGGGGGCCAAAGAATTTTTAATTAACCGTGCCCTGGAAACCGGTCGCGCCCGCTGGGCCGAAGAGCTGGCGCGCTCACTGGTACGCAAAATGCCAGAGCAGTCAAAATGGTGGCTAAAGCTCAGCTCTTCACTGGCACGACAGGATCAGCTGGTTGAAGCTCAGGAAGCGGTGCAGCAGGTATTGGATATTGAGCCGCATCTGGAAGAAGCACAGATGTTACTGGGCAGTATTTATGCCCGGGATAATCGCTTTGCCGATGCCCTAGGCCAGTACAATGCAGTCTTGCAACAGAACCCAGAGAATATTGCCGCACTGGCGCAAAAGGGCAGTGCCCTAAAAACCCTTGGCAGGCAGGATGAATCGATTCACTGTCTGCGTCGCTGTATGGAATTAGACGGCAGCTTTGGCGAAGCCGCCTGGTCGCTATCTAACCTTAAAACCTACAGGTTTAGCGACGAGGAAGTGGTCAGCATCAAAGACTTGTTAGCTCGAGATAAAAAGCTCAAAGATAAAGATGTGGTGCACTTTAACTACGCCCTGGGCAAAGCCTATGAGCATCGCCAGCAGTGGGACCTGGCGTTTAATGCTTATCAGGCGGCAAATCGAGTCAAGCAGAAATCGGCAATCTGGAGCGCCGATGACTTTTCAGCCCAGGTGGATCAGATTATTGCCACCTTCACTCCCCAATTGCTGCAACAACATGACAACAGCGGCGTCGATGACAGCTCGGCGATTTTTGTCCTCGGCCTGCCGCGCTCTGGCTCGACCCTGCAAGAACAAATTTTAGCCTCCCACTCTCGGGTGGAAGGCACTCGAGAGCTGCCCTATATTCCCTGGATGGCCCAGCGCTTAAATCGCAAACCCAATCCACTGTGTAAGGATAATTATCCTCTGGGTGCAGCGCAGTTAGACGCGGGCCAGTGGCCGTTATTGGGCCAGCAGTTTCTAGATCAGGCGAAACGCCACCGTCAAACCGACGCGCCATTTTTTATCGACAAGCTACCCAATAATTTTCTCTATGTGGGTCTGATTTTATTGGCCATGCCCAATGCCAAAATCATCAACACAGTGCGCAACCCCATGGACAACTGCTTTGGCTGCTTTAAACAGCTCTGGGCCGAGGGTCAGAACTTTACTTATGACCTAGAGGATTTGGGGCGCTACTATCGGGACTACTATCGTTTGATGGCCCACTGGCAGGCTATTTTTGGCGACAAAATTTATTCGGTGAATTATGAGTCAGTGGTGGCGGATCTCGAGACCAATGTGAAGGCGCTGCTGGACTACTGCGGTCTGCCCATGGAACAGCAGTGTCTGCGTTTTCACGAGACTGATCGGGCGGTAAACACTGCCAGCTCGGAACAGGTGAGGCAGCCGATCTACACCTCAGCTGTAGCCTATTGGAAACACTTCGACGAGCATTTGCAGCCGCTTAAAGATGCATTGGGCGACCTTGCTGAGGCTTGATTGGGGTATTGTTCGGTGGGGCGTTAAGTGCAAAGCTGTTTAGTCAGAAAGCTCTCTAACTACAAAGCTCTCTAACTACAAAGCTGTTTTTTTTAGAAAGTTCCCTCTACAGAAAGCGCATTGAATAAACTATAGAGTCAAATATGAAACCCATTGAACAGCTCGACCAGTTTCTGCAAACCCATCCGGAGATCGAAATCTTCGAGGTCATACTCCATGACCTCAATGGTATCCATCGCGGTAAATGGCTGCCCCGGGAGCAGATCTACAAGCTTTTTGAAGGGGGCTATAAAATGCCTCAGAGCACCTGTTCCCTAGATAGCTGGGGCCGCGATCTGGAACAGCTGGTAGCGGCTACCGGCGATACCGATGGCATTTGCACTGCGCATCCGGAAACCCTGGCAATAGTGCCCTGGGCCCATAGACCCACGGCACAGATTATTGTCTCCATGCTCAGCCCCGATGGTCAGTCGGACTATCCCGCCGATCCACGGGTGGTCTTGCAGCAGGTTGTCGAGCGCTATACAAAGTTGGGCTTAACCCCGGTAGTGGCCAGTGAGATGGAATTCCATCTGCTGCAAATAGACCGCGATCAGTTTGGTCGCCCGCAGCATACTCAGCGGGCTATCGATGGCTCTCCGGCACTGGGTGGTGAGACCTATGGCATCGAAGCCATGCGTCAGATGGCACCGATGATGGATGCCATTAGCAGTGCAGCCAGCCTGCAAAATTTGCCGGTAGATACCTTAATTAGCGAGTTTGGTGCCTCCCAATGTGAGATTAATCTGCATCATCAGGACTCGGCACTGGGCGCCTGCGATCAGGCCAGCATGTTGCGCAGAGCTATTCGCGGTGTCGCGCAACAGCAGGGCAAGCAGGCCACCTTTATGGCCAAGCCGTTTGCCGAAGCCGTGGGCAATGGCATGCATATCCACTTTAGTCTTCTCGACAGCAGTGGCAATAATGTCTTTGATAATGGTACGCCGGAGGGCAGTGAACTCTTGCACCATGCCGTGGCGGGCTGCCTGGAAACCCTGGCTGAATCGGTGGCGATCTTTGCCCCCAATATTAACTCCTACCGACGTCTAGTGCCCGGCTGTTATGCCCCCACGGCCCCCACCTGGGGTTACGAGAATCGCACAACGGCACTACGGATTCCGGCGGGAGAAGGTCATGCCATGCGCATTGAACACCGGGTTGCCGGGGCTGATGCCAATGTCTATTTAACCGTGGCGGCCATCTTGGCCGGTGCACTCTACGGTATTGAGAATAAACTGCTGCCGCCAGCGGTGACCACTGGTGATGCCGCCGAGTTGGAGCTGCCTGGGGCGCAACAGTTACCGCGTTTTTGGGGCGATGCGTTGCAGCGCTTCGAACAGTCAGAGTTTATTGCTGATTATTTGGGTGAGGCGTTTCAGACAGTTTATGCCCAGAGCAAGCGCAGCGAAAAAGCCGAGTTTGATAGCCGCGTGACGCTGCTTGAGTACGATGCTTACCTTTAAAATTTAAAAGCCAGCCCTCTAAAACCTCTTAGAGTTTACGTTTCAGCAAGAGGCTGTCGATCTGATTTTCCGAGAGCTTGGTGCGGGCATAGGACATGCTCGACGAATCGGTAAAGGGTCCCACTAACACCCGGTGCCATTTTTCCCCATTGCCGAGATCGATACGCTCGACTTTGGCATTCAAATTCAGCAGCAGCAACTTCACTCGTCGGCTGTCGGCATCTTTGGCAATTTTGAACGAACCGGCCTGGAGCAGGAAGGAAAAATCATCTTCTGGCTGCTGATTGTCGCTACTGGAGGATTCATTGTTAGGCACAATGATTTCGGTTTTCTTCAACAGGGTGTAAAAGTCGAACTGTAATTCCGAGGCCTCGGTTTTCACAGTCTCAGTGACATCCTGAACGGTGGCGCTGGCCGAGGGGGCTTTCTCCATCAGGCTGGGCAGCAAATTGGTCAAGACAACACCAAAAATGGTACCCAATAAAAATGCCGGCAGGGCAGAGGCGCGTTTAACCGGCTGCTGCTTACCTCGTGATGAATTCCTTTTGGCATAATCTTGGGACATTTTTAAAGCTCCTGAGTGAAGCGCCGATTGTAGGTGATGGAGGCGCTTTTAAGCAAATCACTTGGAGGAAAAAATCCGGTTTTTATACACTTATCTATGGAGGTTTTTATTGATTTTGAACTCGGTTAACTACAGCTCCTGGGGGTCCACATCCACGCCCCAGCGCACATGTCGCGCCATGGGCAGCTTCTCTAAATCAAACACCAGCTGTGACAGCAAAAAATTTAAATCACTGCGCCGCCCGCCACTCACCTGCAACACATAGCGATGCCGGGAGTTGCGTCGTTCCATGAGGGCTGGCAGTGGGCCGAGATAATCGACCTTTTCACCCGAGGGGAAAATCGCTTCGGCACACTGTCGCGCCGACTGCAAAAAAGCCTCGGCATTTTGCGCGTGGGCGGCGTCGGCACGAATCAGCACCAGCTGTTTAAAGGGTGGCAGTTCTGCCTGTTTGCGCTGTTTGCGCAGTAACTTGGAGTAGTCGCTATAGCTTTGCTGGGTGAGCACCTCTAGCAGGGGGTGATCCGGCTGATGGGATTGTAAAATAACCCGACCCGCCATTTGGCCACGCCCACTGCGCCCGGCTACCTGAGTCAATAACTGCCCGAGCCGCTCATGACTGCGGAAGTCCGGACTAAACAGCCCGCTGTCCGCATCCAGTACCGCGACTAGGGTAATGTTGGCAAAATGATGTCCCTTGGCGAGCATCTGGGTGCCCACCAGAATACAGGGAGCGCCACTGTCCACAGTGTCGTACATGGCCTGCATGGCATTTTTCTTGCGTGTGGTATCGCGGTCAACTCGAAGTACTGGGGTGTCCGGAAAGCACTCTTGCAGCCAGGCTTCGCTGCGCTCGGTGCCATCTCCCGCCGCAACCATGCGATCACCGCGACAGCTGGGGCACCAGTGCAGCAGGCCGCGTTTATAGTTGCAGTGATGACAGAGCAGTCGCTGATGGCGACGGTGCACGGTGAGGCGCGCATCACAGTTGGGGCACTCGGCACAGAAGCCACAGTAGTGACAGAGTATCGCCGGGGCAAAACCGCGGCGGTTAAGAAACACCAAGACCTGCTGCTTGTTGTGAATCGCCTCGCGAATGGCATTTAAGGTTGAGGCGGCAACACCGCTCTCTACCTGTTCGGTCTTTAAATCCACCATCGACCAGGTCGGTGGTTTGGCGTCACCGGCTCGGGTATTTAGAATTAGGTGCTGGTAGCGTTTTTTATCGCAATTGTGCAGTGACTCGAGAGAGGGTGTGGCAGAGCCGAGAATAATTGGGATATTTTCCTGCTTGGCGCGAATCACCGCCAGATCTCGGGCTGAATAGCGAAAGCCGTCCTGCTGTTTGTAGGACTGATCATGCTCTTCATCGATAATGATAATTCCCGGGTTTTTCAGCGGTGTAAACACCGCCGATCTTGTGCCGAGAATAATCGCCGCGTCCCCGGTTGCTGCCTGAGCCCAAGATTCGAGACGCTCCTGATCGGTGAGACCGGAGTGGAGCATGGCTACCTGGACATTAAAACGGTCGCGAAAACGTTTTTCGGTTTGCGGGGTCAGGCTGATTTCTGGAATCAGTACCAGAGCTTGACGACCGTAGCGGATAATTTTTTCAATGCACTGCAAATAGATTTCAGTCTTGCCACTGCCGGTGACACCGTCGATTAACCAGGTATTAAAACCGTGACAGTCAATCAGGTCCATGGCGTCCTGCTGGGAGGGATTGAGCTTGAGTGGCTGTTCCAGCAGCAAGTTATCCAGATCTACAGCTTGGGGTCCGATACAAACCAGTTCGGCAATGCCCTTTTCTTCAACTCGCTTGAGGGTTGCTCGAGTATAAAATTTGAGTACTTGGCCCTGGGGTGTGAGGGGCATTTTTAATAGTTCGTCGAGCAGTGCACGCTGTTTGTGCATCCTGCCGCCCTGCAACATCTGGTGGCCCCGCTCTATGCCCACCTCAGTGACCTTCCAGAGTTTTGTCACCCGCGGTAGGGGCAGTGACCTGCCCATGCGCAGCATTGCCGGCAGGGCATTAAACAGGGCGTCGCCTATGGGGTGGTGGTAGTAATTGGCAGCCCAGATAAATAGCTTAAAAAGCGATTCCGGCAGCAGCGGCTCGGCGTCGATAATGGCCAAGACCGGTTTCAGTTTCTCCAGGGCAAAGTCGCTTTTATGGGTCTGTTCTATGACCAGGCCAATGACCTCACGCTTGCCAAAGGGCACGCTTACACGACAGCCCCGTTGGGGTGGTGCAGCGGCAAATTCATCGGTTACCAGATAGTCAAAGGTTCGCCGCAGGGGCGAGAGAACCGCAACCCGGACAATTAAAGGCTTGGCGCTGCTTGAAGGCTTTGAATGGGACATAATAAAAGTTGAGAATTCCTTTTGTAACCGAGTTCATTTCTGCTAGAATCCGCGCTCTTTAGAAATGGCCTGCCGTGCCATACAAGAGTTGGGTCGTTTTACCAGCTGATTGATAGGGTGGCGGCAAGCGACTTGGAGTATATGATGAAAACAGAGATTCACCCAACCTATAACGAATTAAAAGCGACCTGTAGTTGCGGTAACGTAATTACTGTCGGATCAACACGTGCGGCTAGTCTTTACCTTGACGTCTGCTCAGCCTGCCACCCGTTTTATACCGGCAAGCAAAAAGTAGCGGATACTGGTGGACGAATCGATCGCTTTAACAAGCGTTTTGGTGCTGCCAAGAAGTAAGCCGATACTGGTTAGCTTCAAAGAATATCAAAATGCGCCGTTGGTTATGCCTGCGGCGCATTTTTTTTGCCTGTTATTTTTGCCTGTTATTTTTGTTGTGGATATTTTGTCGCAGGGAAAGGCAACGAGTACAATCTAAAGGGTACAATGCGGTCTTGAAACTCGACATAGATGGAAAAGGAGATACCTGTGCGCGCACTCTGGACATTGATTAAGTTTTTAATACTACTGGCCATTGCCGCCGTCGGCGCCCTGTTCGCCCTGGAGAATAGCCAGCAGGTGAATGTCGACTTTATCCTTTTTCACAGCACAGCCCTGAGTCTCGGCCTCTGGTTGATGATCTTTCTGGTTGCTGGCTGTCTACTGGGACTGCTGGCGAGCTCTGTCCTTATTACCTACTATCGGCGCAAATTAGCCCGCGCCGGGAAACGAGATTAATCCGCTTATGAGTTCTTCAGCACCTGTTATTGTCGCCCTGGATTTTGATAACCAACATGCCGCCCTGAGTCTGGCGGAGCAGCTTGATCCGACTCAGTGTCGCTTGAAAGTTGGCAAAGAGCTATTCACGGCAGCTGGCCCGACTCTGGTAAAGGCCCTGGTAGAGCGCAACTTCGACGTGTTTCTCGATCTTAAATTTCACGATATTCCCAACACCGCGGCTAAAGCCGTCAGTGCCGCTGCGGATCTGGGTGTATGGATGGCCAATGTTCACGCTTCAGGTGGCAGTCGCATGATGAGTGCCGCCAGAGAAGCTCTGGAGCAGCAGGGCAGCCCAATGCTGCTGATCGGCGTAACCGTGCTGACCAGTATGGATGAGTCTGATTTGTTGGAGATTGGTATTCAGCGCAGCCCCAGCGAACAGGTGTTGCATCTGGCCCAGTTGACCCAGAACTGCGGTCTGCATGGTGTGGTCTGTTCGGCTCAAGAGGCCAGTAGTCTGAAGTCTGCTCTGGGGGCCGAGTTTAAGCTGGTGACCCCGGGTATTCGTCTGGCGGATAGTGCCGCCGACGATCAGCGACGCATAGTGACGCCGCAAAAGGCCATGCAGTTGGGCAGTGACTATCTAGTGATTGGCCGACCGATTACCCAATCGGCCAATCCTCTACAGACACTTATCGAGATTAACAACTCTCTATAAGTCCCGCGATTTTTTCACCCGTGCTAGTTGTTAAACTCATCTGCCCAAATCGGGGCCGCTGATGAACTGGCATTGGGTGCATAGACTCTCAGGTAATCGACCTCCATCTGATCCTGGATAAAATCCTCAGTGATATGTTGCCCTTCTATGGCAAAGTTTAACAACAGATACTGAGGTGAATCGAAGGGCCAGGTCGCCGCAGTCTTCTCCTCTGGTTCATAGCGATAATGGGCATTGCCATCGACACTAAAGATCATGCGGTCGGCATTCCAATCCAGCGAGTAGATATGAAACTCGGATGAAACGGTGGCTATAGTTTGGCCATCGACATTCACTGTGTTACCCGAACTCGATGGAGTATGCAGCGCACTGCTAACGTAATTCTGATTTTTACCCCAGTGCTCCATGATGTCGATTTCGCCAGCAGCGGGCCAGTGGTCAGTGCCAAAGCCTTGAGTCTGCCAATAGCCGCCATTCTCGGCAATATTTTTAGACAGAGCCCAAATTGCCGGCCAGGTACCTTTGCCCGCAGGCAGCTTGGCTCTCACGTCGACTCGTCCATAGGTAAAGGCATATTTCGAATTGAGCCGTGCTGAGGTGAATTGCTTGGTGCGATTTTGATCGGTAAAGCGCTCTCTTTTGGCGACAATCTTTAATGTGCCGTCGCTGACATAGGCGTTGTCGATACGGTTGGTATAATGCTGTGCTTCATTGTTGTACCAGCCATCACCATTGGGCAGGCGAGTTTGATGAAACCATTTTTCTGAGTCGATCGGTTGAGCGCCAGAGGCGGTATCGGCGATAGGTGTTACTGGCTTGGGGCTAGCTTTGGATAAGGCGCCGCCACAGGCCACTAGACCGCTGAGCAGAATGGCTGCTGCCGCCATAGAAAGTTTAACTGCGCTGACCGGCAATCGGCTTACTTGTATTTTCATAGAAGTCTCTTTCGGTAAGTGGCTGTTTTTATCAAACCAATATTTCGTTAAGCATTCTCTATTAAAGTATCAGCACAATGCGAGCAACCTGAGACCGGCAGGCTGATACACGGGATGATTGGGTAGTTCTTTATACCTACATTGTGCCCACCTGGATTTAACCTGCCTCTGCCACAGCCCTTTTGCTTTTGCTACAATGTGCCGCGTATCCAGAAGGTTTATCCAAGGTCTTCCTCTTATGTCTGATCAATATGTTTCCTGCGCCCTGTATAAATTTGTCACCCTGGCAAATTACGTTGCTCTGCGTGGGCCGCTGCTCAAGGCCATGACCGACAATCAGGTGTTTGGCACTCTGTTGCTGGCCCACGAGGGCATCAATGGCACCGTATCCGGCACCCGGGAATCGGTTGATGCGCTGCTGGATTGGTTGCAACAGCAGCCGGGCTTGGAGAATATCGACTGCAAAGAGTCATACCATAGCGAAATTCCCTTCTACCGTACCAAGGTAAAACTGAAGAAAGAAATCGTTACCATGGGTGTCGAAGGCATAGACCCCAAAAACTCCGCTGGCACCTATGTGAAACCCGCCGATTGGAATGCCTTGATCGCCGATCCCGATGTACTGGTAGTTGATACCCGCAATGACTATGAAGTGGAAATTGGCACCTTTGCCAATGCGGTCAATCCGAAGACCAAAACCTTTCGCGAATTCCCCGCCTGGGCCGAGGAGAATTTAGAGCCCAGTAAACACAAAAAAGTCGCCATGTTTTGCACTGGCGGTATCCGCTGTGAAAAATCCACTGCCTATATGAAAGAGCAGGGCTTTGATGAGGTCTATCACCTCCAGGGCGGTATTCTGAAATATCTCGAAGAAGTGCCCAAAGAGCAGACTCTTTGGAACGGTGAATGCTTTGTCTTTGATAATCGCGTCGCCGTGGATCACGATCTTAAGCGCGGTTCTTACGACCAGTGCCACGCCTGTCGCATGCCGATTACTGAGCAGGAGATGAACCATCTACATTATCAGGAGGGACTCTCCTGTCACCACTGCTTTGGCAGTGTCGATGAAGAGCAGCAACAGCGTTTTGCCGAGCGTCAGAAACAGGTCGAGTTGGCCAAGGCTCGCGGTGAGGAACATATAGGCAATGCCGCTCTGGAAGCCACTGAACGGCGCAGAGCCGAAAAACAAGCGGAAAAGAAAGCCTCGCGAGACCGCCAGGCGTAAATCCCGCAATAGGATTTAGCGCGGCGGACTGAGCCAGCGCAGTTTGAAATTGGCCTCAGGGGACTGCGCCAGTTTATCCACCAGCCAGGGCAGCAACTCATTCATCTGCTGCTCTAGTTTCCAGGGCGGATTGACCACAATCATTCCCGACCCGGTCATGCCAAAACGGTTATTTCTCTGCAATACATTGAGCTCTATCTGTAACGTTCCCGGCAGCCCTGAGTTGGAAAACTTGCGCTCTAAAAAATCCACATCATCGCTGTGAACCACCGGATACCAGATCGCAAAGGTGCCGGTAGCCCAGCGTTTTATGCCATCCACAACTGCCTTCACCACATCCGCATATTCATGATCTAGCTCATAGGGCGGGTCTATCAACACCATACCCCGTCGCTCTAGAGGTGGCAGTGCGCCCTTTAATTGAGTGAAGCCATCAATCTTATGCACCTGAGTGCGACGGTCTTTAGCAAATAGCTCTTCCAGCAGCACAAAATCCGCCGGGTGCAGTTCGCTGAGCAATAGGCGGTCTTGAGAGCGGCAGAGTTCTTTGCCCAGCAGTGGGCTGCCCGGATACTGGGCCAGTTTCCCTTCGTCATCACTGTTTAGGTTTTTTAGAACATCTAAATAGGCTTGCATAGCAGCGGGAACATCCGCTTCCCAGAGTCGCTTAATACCCTCCAGATACTCCCCGGTTTTATCCATCTCTTTGGAGTGCAGATCATAGCAACCAGCACCGGCATGGGTGTCGATATAGACGAAAGCCTTATCTTTGATTTTAAGGGACTGCAAAATCAGCGACTGCACTGAGTGTTTTAAAACATCAGCATGGTTGCCGGCATGGAAACTGTGACGATAGGAGAGCATAGAGGTTCAATGTTCTGGCTGGGGAGGCGCAGTGTAAATCACCTGTGGCAAAAAGATAGCTAGAGGCTGAAAAGCAAAAGGCGCGCAGCTAAGTAAGGCGCGCAGCTAAGTAAATAGCTGCACGCCTAGTGGTCTTCACTCAGCTGGGTCGATTTCTACTGAGCCAGCTGCTGAGCAAGCTGGGATGAACTGCTCCGAAAGGATGCAATCTGAGCCGCCTGAACGGTCATCTGCTGACGCACAGCTAAGAGTTCAGCTTTGAACATGGCATTTTGTTCGAGCAATAGATTCAGGGCAGTTTGTTGTGCCTGATTTTCAACATGGCCGCGCTGCAATTCCGCTAATAACAGTGGCGTTAGCAGTTGGTAAAACACTGAAAGAGGCTTGCCTTCCTCGTCAAATTGCACCAGCTCAGGCAGTATTTTGGCGACCTCTTCAGCAATCAGACCGAACTGCATTGGGAAGCCACCTTTTTCGTCTGCCTGTTTGTAGCGGAAGGTCACTGGACGCAGATTCATAATTTTTTCGCTAGCAGCATCTAGAGATTTGATATCTTTCTTAAAGCGCTGTGACGAAGGAAGGGTGCCCAGTTGGCCACTAGAGTTGATATAGACCGCAGCGCCACCAGTGGCCGTAACGCCAGAGATACCAGCTATATAGGCCCCCAGATGCTTGCCCTGTGTACCCATGCGAATAATATAGGACTCGGTACTGGCACCGGCGGAGGCCACATAGATGTTGTGGCTGCCTGACGTCAGACCATAGCCTGACTGATAGCCGATCGCGGTATTGTAATCCCCGGTAACCAGATTCATCGACGCCTGATGGCCGATGGCGGCATTGCCACTGCCAGTGGTTGTGTTCAGGGCGTAATAGCCACCGGCAACATTGTCATTGCCGGAAACATTGTTATACAGCGTCGACTCACCCCAGGCTGTGTTGTGATTACCGGATAGATTACCAAACAGAGAGTCTTCACCTATGCCAGTATTGTGGGCACCAAGAGTGTTACTGGTGAGCACCGATTCGCCAATTGCCGTGTTCTGCCAGCCGGTGATATTGGCTGCAAGCGTTTGATAGCCAAAGGCCGTATTGGAGGTGCCGCCCTTCTCATAGGTCGCAGTCGGTCCGGTATTATTGGTCAGCGCGCGATAACCTACGGCGGTATTGTAGTAGCCAGTGACATTGCCATACATGGCTTCAACACCGGTCGCGGTATTGAAATATCCCGTGGTATTTGAAAACAGCGCCTGTACACCGCTAGCCGTATTGTCATGGCCAGTGGTATTTGTGTACAGGGCCTGAGTGCCTATAGCGGTATTGTCACTAGAGGTTTTACTGTTGCCCATTGCTAAAAATCCCACCGCCGTGTTGTTGTTGCCGGTGGTGTTGTTGAGCAGCGCCTCTGGGCCCATTCCCGTATTGCGTGAACCGGTGGTGTTGTACTGCAAGGCCAAGTTGCCATGAGCGGCATTCCAACTGCCGGTAGTGGTGTGCTGCATGGCCTTAAAGCCGGTGGCGGTGTTCGCCTGACCAGTGGTTTTATCCAGCAGAGTCTCACAGCCGGTACCGGTGTTATAGGGCGCGCCGGAGTCGGTCGTTATGCAAGTTGCCTGAGCGGTGATGGGGAAAAATAGCACTAGGCACAGAGCCATAAAAGATTTCTGAAAAATGTTTAAGCTGCCGTAAATGAGGGAGGTTTTTGTAGAAGCCTGCATGAAAAATTCCTTTTTATTTGTTTTTGTGTGCCTACAACCTAATACGCGATGGAGGTAGGGTTCTTCAGTTTTCTTTGGCTCTTTTTACTCTTTTAGATTATTGACAGTGCGCTTAAAAGATCAGTAGCAATGTATAATCATCAATATCCTTTGGTAACTTAAAAAAACTATAAAAAAAACAGGGTCGAGCCATGCCAGGAATTATTAATGACTTAACCGTCGCCGGAACACTATTCTTACGTGCTAGTCTGAAAAAACTGTGGTCAAAAAATGATCCTGAACCGGATCTAGATAAATTTTCTTCAGCCATACAGGGTCTTTTAGATCGGGCTCCAGAGGGGTTAATTAAAGACTACGAATGGCTAGACCTGCCTGGTAATCGTCCTCCTTGGCTGGCCTCTGGGATCAACCTGCAAGCTGGAGATGAGGTTAGTTGTTTTATGGCTGGGCGGGTATTTGCCAGCAAGCCCTTGGATATTTGGCTGAGCCTTGAACTACAGGTTTGGTATAAAGTTGGCGAGGGTGAAATCTTTAGGGGAACTCAGAGCAGTCATTCTTTTACCGCTAAAGAAAATGGCCCGCTGCAGTTTGGCAACTACTTCCCCAATGACTGGCAGAACCTTCAGGGAGAGCGTCAACAGGACGACAAGGTCTATGAAACCTCCAGCGGCATGTCGCGTATTTTGATTGTTCGCTGGCATAAACCGGCAGTTGACTGCCTTCGTGAAATGGTCGGCCTTGGTGATTTTGAAGGCCATTTACAGTCTGAAATTGATCGTATAAATATTGGCGACACCACACCCAAGGGTTGGTCTTATTTGTGGAATATCGGGCGAAGCAATATTTTCCGCAAGCAGCCACTGGAAACTGCTGATGACTGTATTCACTGCCAAACTCAGGGCGATACCGGAATTTTGCAGAAAGATGTGGATATGGTTTTGGATCAGCACACGGAAATAAGCTGGAAATGGTGCGTGGATCAACTGCCCTCCACCTTGCGAGAAGATACGGTTCCCAGCCATGACTATCTGAGTATTGCCGTGGAATTCGATAATGGCCGAGATATCACCTACTACTGGAGCAGCACATTGCCGGTGGGTACAGGTTATGACTGCCCGCTGCCAAACTGGCAGGGCAAGGAATACCATGTGGTTATTCGCAGTGGCAACGAGGGACTCGGCGAATGGAAGGATGAGCGACGAAATCTGTTTGATGACTACAAACAGTATATGGGTGAACCACCGGCGCGTATTGTGCGGGTCTGGTTGATTGCCAACAGTGCTTTCCAGCGCAATAAAGGGGATTGTAAATATTCCGATATTGTTCTGCATAACAAGCAGCCGCTAAAGGTTCTTTGAGGCTGTTCTAAAAATAGGGGGGTTAAATCGCAAGCGCCTTTAAGGCGCAGCAACAACCCCAACTGTCATTTCGAATGTCTGTGAGAGATCTCAGAGTTTGGCCGTGAGATCCCTCGTCGCTTTGCTCTGTCGGGATGACATGAATTGAGTGAAATTGTCGGTCGAAGTATGGCCAGTTAACTCGACCCTCTTTACATACTATCTAGAACGCCGCCTGCACACCAATAACAATCACATCCGTTTTAGCATCTTGCTCAGACCATGACTCGTGCAAAAAGGGCACTTCAGGTTGTGCATTAGTGGGATCCATATGGCCACCACTTAAAAAGTTAAGGGGAACCCAGCCGGCTACGTGAACCATTTCAGCAAAATATTTAACATTGCTCTTTGGCATATAAGAGGCGCCCAAGACTAACTGATCTTGCTTCTCCCAGGGTGAGCCCTTAGCCCCGGCCTTAAATTGACTAAATTCCAGTGACAGATCAACATTTTGCTTAAATCCAAAATCAGAGGCGTAGCTTGCGCCGACAGTCCAAGTAAAGTTCTTCACCGGGTCAAACTCGGCATAGGCAGGAAAGTTGGGGTTGGCAGTGCCAGGCCATACTGCCAGGGTTTCGGCAAATTCAGACAGCAGTGTTAAACGGTCATTTTGGTATCGCGCGTAAATAGACGCAGCATCTACATTGTCATTACAGGCGTTAAAGTGTTTAACCACATACTCCTGACAATAAGAGGTTCCATATTGATAGCTCGCACCGGCCAGCAGTGAAGCGTTATTTTCGAGAGCAAAGGTATAGTTCGCATCCAGGGCAAAATTATTCAGTAGGGACGGCACATTGGTATCTTTTACGGGGGTGTTGGCATTACGGAACTGTGCGCCACCCTGTATCGCCATGGCACGCAGGTGCAATTTATCCGTCGTGTATCCCACCAAACCGCCATAAGCCAAGCCGGCGAATGAGTGCCAATTTGTTGAGTTGGTAAAGGGGCTGACAGTGTCATTTAGGCCAAAGGGAATGTCCATCTTGCCCACTGATGCATACAGGTTCGACTTGTTGAGATTGCCATACATCAGGTATGCCCGTCGCATATTGACATTGTTACGCGGCAAACCGGTGATGCTCGAGCCCGAGGCAAAGTTCTGTTCTGGGTTATAAAGCAGCTCAGCATAGCCGGTTAGATTGTCTGTTAAGCGTGCCGTCAGATTCAAATTGCTTGAGTGAATAACCGCCTCAGATACAGTTTTACCAATTTGATTCGATGAGGTTGGGTGACGCATCAACCAGCCAAATTTAGTATCCGAATTTGATTTCTGATAGTTCACCAGCGCTGTTATCTGGCCGCCGAAGGTGACCTTTTGCTTGAGGCCATCGTCGCGCAGAGCCTGTAACTGAAGAAGCTGTTTTGTATTGGTGTCTCTTGAATGGTCTAGGACTTTAAAACTATAGGTGCCATTAGATCCTATAAGGTCTGAGGAGGGAGCTTCAGTTGCGTTTTTAGTTTTGCTTTCAGTTGAGTTTTCAGTTTCGCTATCAGCAACAGCAGAGCGCTCTGCTATTTGGGCTTCTAGCGCTGCAAGCTTTGCGCTCACAGCTTTGTACATCTCAAACAATTCTTGATTGGTGGGCGATTCTGCGGCGGCATTAGCTGCAACGGAACCCAGTAGAGTCAAAGATAGTAGCCAACCGATAGTCGTTTTGATGTTGTGTATTCCTATTGTGTTTTCAGTGAGTGGCAATACTGGCGAAATTTAGTCTGATTATTTTTTAACGTACCAGCCAGAGTAGACTGGGCTGTAGCAGCAGTACTTGTCCCAAATCTGATTTTATATCCGTAGCCAGCCTCATGGATTAGGCTACAGGCATTCCCTACTCGAAGATGAATTATATACATGGGGAAATAATAGAGGAAGCGGAATAGATTCACTCGCGGTCTAAAATGGCTCTGTTAAAAGAGCTTGTGAATAAAACTCGATTGAATGATCATCTATATGGCACTGGGTCTTAGGGGAGATGACGGAAAAACTGACTCGGGCAGCGGATTAATCAAGCAACAGAGGCCAGGCTTTTTAAGCTACAAGCCCATTGCGCAGCTTATGATTGGCCTTGCTGGCAACTTTCTCAACCGCACTCACTGATACCTGCCGTTTATTGGCTATATCCTGCACGGTTTTGCCCTCTAATCTTTGGGCAATAAAGGTTTGCTGTTGCAGCACAGTGAGGTTTTCAAAGCGCTTGGCCAGCAGGCTGACAAGTTGGTACTCCATGTAGTCCAGTTCAGGCGTAGAGCCGCCATTGCAGGCTATTTCTTCTTCATTAAACAGGATATGAGCAGCAGTTTTTTTTCGCGTATCGCTGCGGTATTTATCGATCAGCAGGGTTCTGGCTACGGTAAAGAGGTAACCGTCCTGCTCGGTTATTGGCGAGCGTCCCATGGCCAGCAGTTTATAAAGCACTTCTTGAACCAAATCTTCGGCATCCCAGTGGGATACATTGCGCCGCGAAAAAAACTTCAGCAGCGCAGGGATTTTTTGTTCAAGAGATTTATGTGGCATTGCAGGGCTCGCAGTAAAAAGATACAGAGCTGATTAGCAACCCTGCTAATACATAAGACACTTAGTGAGCTTAAATCCCCACCTACCTTGTAGAGAAAGCCACAGATTTTGTCATTTATTACTGGCGCTGGGGATGTATTGGCTGAGGTTTTTCGATTGCTCATCGTTTTTTAGACAGGTGTTTAGCGAAGAGTTATTGCTGAGAGACTGGGACGATGGGAAAAATTTATAGGCAGCTTAATAGGCAGCTTAATAGGCAGACTAATAGACACGCCAATAGGCAAATTAAAGTGGACAAGCTCCTGCTGGCTTTTGTTGACACGAAGTTGGCAGGCGAGATTAATCGCTGTCTGGTCAAATACTTCAATAGTTGGGTGACCGAGGTGGCCAAGTATCATGCGATCAAAACTGGCCCTGACTCTCCTGCCCCTGACTTTCTCCACAATCTCATCGAACTGTGCCTGGAGCTGCCGCGCCAACAGATACAGCTGTCATATGAGGCCAGCTACCGCCAAATATGCAGCCAGTTGGCGGAATCTGTATTAAAGGAGTGGTGTGAACGCTATGTGTTAGCCCAGTCTCACCAGTACCATGATTCCCAATCGATCCGTTCAGTAAAACAATATTTGGTTGAGGATGGCGAGATGTTTAATGAGTTATTTGAGACCTATCAATATATAGAGCAGGAGATTGGTGAATCCCTCGTGACGACTGAGACGGAGAAGGGTAAGGCTGGGGCAAGCATCATTCCGATCACCAGCCATATGAACTCAATTTTTATTAAGAAACACCAGTTTAAAAAGTTGTTTATGGAGTGTCTTGAATCGGATCTGAGTAGTATTGCTGAGGAGATTGAGGCGATCCGCTGTGCCCATGGAGACTTGGATGTGAGTGAGTTTTTTAGTTTGGCGCAGTTTAAAGACGTGATGATGTTTGTTAAGGCTCAATAGAAACGCCCCAAGAGGGATACCGCTCTCTCGGTCTCCACTTTATCGGGTCACTGGAGTTACAGACCCTATTTATTCGAGGGCGTGAATTTTTCGGTACCCTCTGTGCTGGCCTACTTTTTAACCAATGCTACGCCCTCAAATTTAATCCCATTCCACCCAAACGTCATAAACGCCCGAATATTGCCATGATTATTAGCCTCGGGCTGCTCGAGCACGTCTTCCCGGTAGAAGGTTCCAAAACAGGCTAAGGTACTATTCTGGGAAAGCCCTTCAAGCAGTGCAAAGGCAAAAATCTTACAAGAACCCTCATTGGTCCCGGCTTCATTGTAAACCTCAGGGCCATTACCAAAACTCGCCGGGCTGTATTCGTAGTGCTGCTCGATGAGGTCCATCACCTGTTTAAACTCAATGGTGCTTGGTGCGCTTGTTAGCTGTTCTAAAAATTGTTCAATGGTCATTGGTTGCTCTTGCTTAATTTGCGGCTGGATAGTCGCGGCACAGTAACACTTACTAACGTTTTAGTAATATTTTAGTAACACTGAGTGTATAAGGGCCGATAAATAGTAATCTATTGTCCGGCACCGCCGTTGGCTTGGGTAAGGCATAGCGTCGCTCAGATGCAATCTGCAAGGCGATAGACTATTGTAATATATTAGGCGGCGTAGGATTTCGATGTTAGATCAAAGCTGAGCTGGGATACTCTCTGAATTATGTAGCAACAGGGCGGCCTACAAAAAATGGTTAAAATTTAATTCCTCCGTCCGCTTTGCTGATTTAAGCTTGCTACATTGTAAACAACCGCTATTATACGCACCCTATCAAAGGGTTTAAATTGACCGGGCTTTATAATTTTCAATGAAACGGTTCCACAGACTATATAGCATCGTACTAGCCTTAATCATCGGGTTCGGTTCGGTGACGGCTGTTGCCCACAGCCATATCGATCATCAGGATACCAGCTGCTCAGTCTCTGTATTACAGAAATCCGCAGCAGCGGTGGCGACTCAAGCTAGCAGAATTTTTGTCACCAACGCCACAACCCCCTATGCCATCCGCATTAGCAAGGCTAAAAGCAGCCGTGTCAGAAGTTGCCAGCTAGCCCGAGCACCGCCACTTAACCTCTAATCTAAATAATCTGTATTCCCTTATTGGGACGAATTCGTGCTGGTCAATCGGCGCGTATGTTATTTTTTAGAGGAACATGTTATGAAAAAGCTAGTTACTGTTAAGTTGCCCCTGGCAGCTTGTCTTATAGGTTTGTCCTGCAGTGCTTTCACGCAGGAAATGCAAGAAGTTATTATTACAGCATCGTTGATTGATGCCTCGTCAGACGAAATCTCAAATCCACTGCATGTTATCACTGGTGAGTCTATTGCTACCGATGCCAGCCAAAGCATTGGTGCCAGTATTGACGGTTTGGTGGGCGTATCCTCGAGTGACTATGGTGCCGCTGTTGGCCAACCCATTATTAGAGGGATGTCCGGCAGCCGGGTGAAAATCCTCAATAACGGCAGAGTGGTCAGAGATGTTTCAGGTCTGGGGCCGGATCATGGCAATGATGTTGACCTAAACAATATCCAGCAAATCGAAGTCATCAGAGGGCCATCCTCTTTGCTTTATTCCGGCGGAACGATCGGCGGCATCATTAATGTGGTTGATAACACTATTGTTAGAAAAGACTTTGAAGAGTCAAGGTTTAAGCTCGGCCTGGAGACACAGTCGGTCAATGATGGAGACTCCCATGATTTCTCGTACCAGAATAATCTCGGCGGCTTGAATATCAGCCTTGCCTACAAAGACTCGCAATTTGGTAACTTTGAGATTCCAAATGGCGCGGTGATTCATTATGAGGAAGAGCACGAAGGCGAAGACCATGATGAAGAACATGAAGGAGAGCATGACGGAGAGCATGAAGGCGAGCTCCACGAAGATGAAGGCCACGAGGAAGATCTAGGTTATTTGCCAAATTCTGACGTTG